>ERZ826016.67-NODE-67-length-127105-cov-6.323440_pt1 | contig 127105 bp, 125 predicted proteins | sample MGYA00519872_ERZ826016 | MGnify/ENA primary metagenome ERZ826016 (study PRJEB31778, sample SAMEA3449218) | human gut metagenome | biome: human gut; feature: human-associated habitat; material: faeces | place: United Kingdom | collected 2010/2012 ... | reverse complement strand
ATACCTTTCCTAATTTCTAAATACATTATAGCTCTTGGTTTTAGCACTGTCAAGATGTGAGTGCTAAAATGTTTTAATTATTTAAAAAAGCAGATTTCTCTGCTTATTGAATATAGGTTCTGTATTGTTTAATAATTCTTGTTAATCTAAAGGCAATAAAGAGATTAGATATTCCATTAATTAAAAATAATATACCAATCACAAATGAAGATGAAATCACTGTACTTGGTGCTAAAAAGAACATCGCAAGACCTGTAAATATTAAAATTGTGACAACAACATAATCAAAAGTGAAAGAATAACTTATCATTGATTTAATAAACGTATAGGCTTCAAAACAATATAAAGCACTAACAATAATATATAAACTAAAAATATAAGAGAAGAAAGTTGTCATAAGTGGTATATGTGTTAACACAAAGATTCCTAACAAACATTTTAGAAAACCACTTAATAATGTATTCTTCATAAAATAAATATCTAACCATCCATTAAAATAATAAATAAAATCAAGAATACCTGTTGCTGTAATAATTATTCCTGCAATAATCGTAATCATTTGAAATGATTCTTGAGGATTGATCAAGAATAAAATCCCAATAATAATTGCACTAAGTGCGTTGATCCAAATACTTGTTTTTACTTTATTTAATGTTTTCATATGTATCACTTCCTACTTATAATATAGTCCTCTTTTATTGATTATAAAATGGACAAAATAAGTAAAATAACCAAAAAAACAGACTTATAATAAAGTCTGTGAGGAACTATCTATTAAATGATAGATTTTTTCTACAAATAATTTTAAATCATAATCCCCTTGTGCTTCTAACCAATCAATAAGAATACCTATCATTAAACATTTATAAAAATGAATAAGTGTTTCTTTTTCTTGTTCACTTCGAGAAACATAATGAGAAGATTGTTTCATAAACAATTTTACAATATGTAAAGCTACATGATTCATATAGGTAATAAACTCATCTTTTTGTGATGAATTATAAAGATGTTGAAAAGCTTTTTTATGTTGATTACATTCTTCTATAAGTGGTGCAAGACATGTCATTGGTGAACCAAATTCATAGTTATTTTGAATAATTTGATCTGCCCATGATTTAACAGTATATTCTGCTAAATTAGGAATATCTTGAAAATGATAGTAGAATGTATTTCTATTTAAATGACAGCGTTCGACAATGTTTTGAACCGTTATTTTATTAAATGGTTTTTCTTCTAATAATTGCCAAAAAGCATCAATAATTGTTTCTTTTGTTTTTTTCATATCATTACCTCATTTACCACATTATAACAAAAAAGAAATTGTAGATGAACAATTTCTTTTAAATGAATACTAATGAATATATTCGTATTTATCAATAACTATAAGAACAGTAAACCAATATTTATCTTCTGAAAAAGATATTTCAGATTTATATTTTTTTAAAGTTGATTTTACACTTGATAAACCAATTCCATGTTCTGACGTTCCTTTTTTACTTATGAGCTGAGGATTATATTTTAATACTGGATAGTTAATTCATATCAAAAACAATAAATAACAAATACTTAAATATAATTATAAACATACAATTATATAAAATGACAAATGCTATATAACTTAATGAAATCTGATATTTACCTTGTAATGCTATTCAATTATTATGATAATACTCCTGTAGAGCTACAAGTAAGTCTAACAGTTAATTTTTTTGTTTCATAAGATGTATTATCATAGCTATGTTTTGCTGTTGCAGATGCTATTGCTGTTGCTCCTGATTTAGAAGCAGATTTACTCGAAATAGCCCATTTATTATTATATACACCTGACTTAACTGATGATGAAATACATTTTGCTGATCCATTACCATATGAGAACGTTCCAGTTACAGTTACATACCATTGTTGAACGCCCGTACTACTATTATATCTAGCAATTTTACTAGCAGTTTTTTGAGATCTGGCATAATCATTAGATACAAATATAGTTGTTTCAATATACGAACCATCTTCCAAATATTCTATCTGTGAAATATTTTCATAATTATAAGCATTTACTTGTGAAGGTATGCATAAAATACAAAATAAGCTTAAAAATAATATAATTTTTTTCATAAATTTTCTCCTTTTATTTAATAAGTTCTTCAGTAATATAACCATGTGTTTCTGATTTTGCTTCTTCATATAATTGATTTAATCTGTACATTTTAAATCCCCATAATAGAGTTATTAAAATTAGAAGTGTTGAAAGAAAATATTTAAGTAACTTTTTCCTATTTAGTTTTTTTATGAGTTCATTACTTTCCATATTTTCAATATAAGATCCTGCAACCTCATTAGGCGTACCAAATTCATTTACAATATCCTGATAAGTACATCTCTCTAAATCATCTGAAAATTCTTTTATTCTTTGAGTTAATAATAAGATAAATTCTCTTTTATCTTTTGAATGGATAGGAATTATTCTTTTTACATATTTAATAAATTTTTTTGAATCTTTATTCATTTTTTTCCACCTCACCATATTCAATAATGTCGAATACACCTTTAATATTTTTTTTAAAATCAGTAATTGTTTTTTCTAGATAGTCTCTTCCTATAGGTTCAATATGATAATAAACTCTTACTTTTTTATTTACTATTTCATCTCGACTAGAAATGTATTCTTTTTTCAATAGGTTATGCACTACGGGATAAAGTGTACCTTCTTTTATATCTAATGTATTATTTGAAACTTCTTTGATTTTTTTTACTAATTCATATCCATAGCAATCACTTACTTTTAACAAACTTAAAACAAGCATATCAATATTAAAAAAGCTATTTGATTTTGCCATAACTATATCACCAAAATAATTATAGCATTATAATATTATAATTACCATACTATTATTATAAAGGTATTATTGACAATATAGTAATATAAGATATAATAAAATTAAGGTAGATGTCAACCTAAACTAATGAAAGGAATATTAAATTATGAAAAAAAATAAAATTAAATTATTTGTAACATTAAGTTTCGCATTACTTATGGCATTTGGAAATGTAAACTCTGTATCCGCTGCTAAATCAACAACAAAATCAACACCCTATGGCACATTAAAAGGATTTATATCTCCTTATAATAGTGGATCATCTAAATTGTGTGAAGGTGGTACCACTATTGGTCAAAATGTTAAATCTATCAAAATAAAAATAGATGCTAAAAAAACTAGCACTGGTGCTAATATTGGTTCTACTCAAAACCAACATGCAAATAGTTCTGGTGTTGGAGATACATTAGAATGTTGGGGATATACTGGAACTAAAGTTACATTTTATGGAACACATGATGCTATTCATACAACTGGATATCATGTTTATACATCTACACAATATTAAATTAATATAAATATCATTTTTGATAATAACTATTAAATTATCAAAAATGATATTTTCTATAATGAGGTTAACTATGAAAAAAATAATAATAATTTTTTTAGTCATATTACTATGTGGTTGTCAAACCACAAATAATCATAAAGTAAAAACAGTTAAGAAAACTCAAGATTACCAACAATTATCAAAATATGAAATCATTGATTTTAAAATCATAGATCATAATTTAATATTCGTTTATAAAAAAAATAATCAAACATATGTTTATGATTATTCTATAGAAAAAAATAAAGAATTATTAAACACAATGATTTTTGATGGGCCTGTTAATAAAGCTAAAATACATGTTCTTCAAGATATATATGCTATTCAACTAACAGACACTTTATTCTTATTTCAAAATCATAAACTTAAAAATCATATTGATTTAAATAATTTTTTTGATGAATTTGAATATGATAGTTTAGCTATTTCATCATCTGGTCAATTTATTTCATGTGTAAAAATGAATTATGATACAGAAAGTGTTTTATTATTAGATAGAGATACTCGCTTAGTTAGCACTGTTCTTACTTTAGATGATACACCTAGAAAATTAAATGCTATATGGGAATTAGCTTTCACAAATGATAAAACCCTTATTTATACTGGTGGAACATATTTAAAACAGGGTCAACAAACTTCTGGATGCTATGGAGTAATAAATATAAATCATCAAACTTATAGTTTATATAATAGTCCCCAAGTTACTTTAAGTTCTTTTAAAGATAAAAGTATTATTCATAATCAAGATGAAGGTTATGGTGCTAATAAGGATAAGATTGCTCTTTATTATGTTGATGGTTTTAATGATTTAGGACTTAATTATGAAAATTCTGTAAATTGTTATTTAAGTAATGGAAAGATTCTTATTACAGAAAAAGGAAGTGTTGATGATTGGAAACCTTATATTATTTTCAATAATGTAAAATATGATTTTAATGAGCTAGATAATATTTTATTTGCTGAATATGTTGATCATCAATTATTTATTATAGGTAAACAAAATGAGAAAACTACTTTTATAAGAAGAGAGGTAACAGAATGAAAAAAATAATACTCAGTATGTTTTGTATATTTTTACTTGTTGGATGTAGTACCAAACAGGAAAATATAACAATTAAAAAGAACAACAATCAAGAAACAGTTGATTTAAAAGTAGGTTTTGGATTGCATCATATTGAAGATGGTTATAGTTTTGATGGTAAAGATGTAGATATTAATTATGATTATGAAGTTGTAGGTAGAGATGCAAATTTTGGTTTAATGATATTTATTAATGGTATTCCTCAAATGATTAAGCATGAAGATAAAGAAAGTTTAGTCTACACGTTTAAAGGAAAAAAAGACACTAATAAAACTGAGCATGTTTCTATTATGCCTAATACTGGTAGTAAAGGTGATCATCTTTATATGCATGCTTTTTTAATAGCTGATTATGAAATTGTTGATTCTCTTAAGCAACTTACTAATAAACAACATATGATGGCTTGTGGTACTACTTTTATTGATATTCATCAAGATACTGCTAATAATTCTATAGATTTAAATAATAATTATGATTTAATTGATTATACATCTGATTTATTAAAACATGATGAAGAAGGTTATTTTGATAATAATTTACTTATTCAATTTCCTAATAATCTAGAAGGAAATTTTAAGAAAAATAAACCTATTACTATAAAAATGAGTGGTATTTCTGATAATTATATTCTTTGGGTATTAGAAGATTTAAAACCTGTATCTAGCTACCATATAGAACTTCCTAAAAATAAAAGTGCAGTATTAAGCTATAAACCAGGAAATAAAACAAAAAATGTAAAAGCTATTGCTATTCCTCTTTCAAGTAATCTTCCAGAAGAAAGTACTTCATTGGTGGTAAAGTAATGAATATTTATATAAATGATTTATCAAAGTATTATAAAAACAAAAAAGCATTAGATCATATTACTTTACATTTATCATCTGGAATCTATGGATTAATTGGTCCTAATGGAGCAGGAAAAACTACTTTTTTAAGTATTTTATGTGGACTTATTAAAAATGATAGTGGAACAGTTGAAATTGATGAAGTTAAATTTTTAAGTGATGATTTTTATCATGTCTTTGGATATGTTCCTCAATCTCCTGCTTTATATGTTGATCTTACTTGTAATGAATTTCTTGAATATATTTGTGCACTTAAATCAATTGATAAAAACCAAATAGATCATACTTTAAGATTAGTTAATTTATATGATCAAAAATATATCAAGATTAAAAAATTATCTGGAGGAATGAAGCAACGTTTATCTATTGCTCAGGCAATCATAAATGACCCTCAAATTTTATTATTAGATGAACCTACAACAGGTTTAGACCCTATTGAAAGATTAAGACTTAAAAATCTCTTAAGAAATCTTTCAAAAGATAAAATTATTATTATTTCTACTCATATTATTCAAGATATGGATCATCTAGCTAAATCTCTTATATTCTTTAAAAACGGACAATTATTAGATTTTAAAAGTCCACAAGAATTAATATTATCATTAAAACAATTCTTTTATGAAACGATCGTTTCAAAAAAAGATCTACAAAAATATATAGAAACATATCATGTTTCTTCTATTGTACCTATTAACGATGATTATAAAATTAAGTTTTTTTCTCATAAAGATGAATTATTTCCACATTGTAAAGAAATAAATTTAGAAGATATTTATCTTTATTATTATGGTGATGTTTATGATAAAAGGTGAATTATATAAGTTATTACGTTCTAAATCAGTTAAAGTCTTATTTATTCTTTTGCTTGTCTTAAACAGTTTACAAATCATATATGTCAATTATCAAAATATATATGGAGATATTAATACAGGAAAAAGAAAAATATTAAAAATAATTGAAGGCCCTATTTCTCAACAAAAATATGATTGGCTTGTTAATTATCATAATACGATGCTAGAACAAGTAAATAACGGAAACTATAATACCAAAAACAAGTCTAAAAATACTTTTTCAGGTTATGTTTTCGGTGATGAACAGATAAGTAATAATTTATTAGAAGATTATGAATATACAATCAATTATCATTCTTCAATTAAAAATAAAATCACTATTCTAGATGAAAATATTAAAAAAACTCAAAATAGTAAATGGAAAAAAGAAAATATAATGCTTAAAAAAAGATTAAAAGATAGAAATCTTAGCTACTACTATGATTATACCTTAATCAATAATTTTATGAATCAAGATTTTCAATATCTATTATCCCTTATATTTTGTATTATCTTAGTAATCAAATTATTCATCTATGAAAAACAAAAACAAACAGATTTATATTTTTATATTTCTAGAAAACAAATAAAGAAAATATTTATATCAAAGATATTAATGATCTTGTTATTTACGTTTATTTCTTCTTTATTATTGTTAATAGAAAGTTATCTTATTTATTATTTTTTAGGAATGAAAAATGGTTTATTTCAACCACTTTATGCATTATCTCATTTTATGTATGAACCCTATAATATTTCTATATTCTTTTATATTGTTTGTAATTATTTTTTTCGTTTAGTTGGGTGTTTATCTTTCTCTTATTTATTTTTATTTCTTTGTCATTTTTTAAACAAGGAATATAAAGGATTTTTTATTGCTATATTGATTATTTATATTTCAATTCAGTTATATAACAACAATCTATTAAGTATTATTAGTTTTTCATCTTTAAATGATTCTATCTATAATCAAAGGATTTTTATGAGTTCCTTATTATTTTCATTTATCATTTTAAATTTAAATTTTTTTACCTATTTTCTATTTAAGAGGAGATATTATGTATCAATTAATTAAATTATATTTTCGTTTATTTTTTAAAAATAATAAAGGTTTACTCATTATTCTTATTTTACTTTTTACATCTTTCTCAACTTTATATATAAATCTACATCAAACAAAAATAAACCGTGATACTACTATACAAATTTATGATCAATATATAGATAAATACTCTGGTATTCCAAATAATTCAAAAGAAAAACAAATTCTAAAAGAATTAGATTCTTATGAGAATAATGAAGATATTTTAAAAGAATATCAAAATCATCAAATTACTCAAAAAGAATATCTAAAAAAACAAAGAAAAAATAATTCTAATATTTTAAAAAAAGATGCATTAAATTCTTTCTACTTATATTATTTAAAAATTAAAAATACTCAACATAAGGAAATAGTTAATACAAAGTATACTGATTGTTTAAATTTTAACAATCTAGATTTTATTATCATTCTCTTTCTTTTCTTTCTTATTTATAGTATCTATTTAAAAGAAATAGATGATCATATATGGATTTATGAAAAAACAACATCTAATGGTATTAAGAATGCTAAAAAGAGTAAAATATTTGTATTTAGTTGTATATGGGGATTATTTTTAATTTTAATGACTATTGGTAAAATACTTATTTTTAAACATTTTTCTAGATTAGATTTTTCAATAATTAATATTCCTTGGTGTTCAAAAAATTGTCCAAATATTTCATTAATAACATTTATATGCTTTTGTACATTTCTTTACTATATAGCGAGTTATCTTTTATGTAGTCTAAGTATTTTACTAAAAAAATTTATTCATTCTAATATCTTTATTTTGCTTGTACTTTTTATTTTCGTCTATATTCCTTTAGCTTTCTTAGGAAATAGTATACATATTCTTTATTTTCCTTTTATTAGTTTTCTTGTTCCTGGTCGCTATTTTGCAGGTTATGGTGAAAAAATGTTAGGCATAGATTTTCATATAGTAATTATTGAATTGATTATTATCTTTATATTCTTTCTTCTTTCTTTTTTTAAAGGAAAAAGAAAGAACTTGATTTTTCTTTCTTTATTAATATTAATAACTGGTTGTTCAAGTAATCAAAATAATTCATCTAGTTTTCAATACAATAGTTATCATGAACTTAATTTTGCGGAAAATAAAGAATATTATTATTTTTCTAATAAGATAATAGATAAAAATGATTGGAAAGAGTATTCTTTAGTAAGAAATCTTTATGAATCTAGTAATAATTTAATTAATGTATTTCCTCAAAAAGATGGTTTTTTTTATACTATTGACGATGATGAAAGTGAATATTTATATCTCTTTAATAATGATTTTCAAGATGTTAAATTAAAAAAGTTATCTTCTTTACAAAAGAATTTTATGAATATAGAACAACAACATATCCCTATTTCAGATAAGAATATATTAGGTATTATTGGTAACAGGAATAGATATTATATTATTTATAGTGACAAAATAACTAATCAAAATAATAAAGTTGTTTATAAAGGAAAATTAACAAACCATTATTCTATTTATCATCAATATCTTTATTGTCTACAAGATGATTATACAATCATTAAAATATCTCTAGATACATTTAAAAAAGAAAAATTAGATACTCCATTATGTGATTATTTCTATATAAAAAATAATCATCTCTATTTACACAATATTCAAGATGATAAGTTATATTGTGATAATCAAATTCTATTTAATGAACAAATTGAAAATAGTGATATATATAAAGATAAACTATATTACACCCAAAATGATGGTTTATTTATGTATGATTTTACTTATAAAGAAAGTACTTTATTAACAAAAGAAAAAGTATATTCATTAAAAATATCAATAGATGGAAAATATTTATCTTATATAACAGATAGCACTAAAAAAAATAAAGAAATTAAAATAATCATTAAAGATTTAAAAAAGAATAAAATAGTATATGTTAGAGATGCATAAAAGTCATGGATAAACCATGACTTTTTAAATAATATAATCTGTATCTCCTCGATATCTTGCTAGAAACTGTTGTGTCCTTGGCATTTGAGGATGATCAAATATTTGTTTAGCTGTGCCACTTTCAACAATTTGTCCTTGATCCATAAAAATCACTTTATCTGATATTTGATGTGCAAAAGACATTTCATGTGTAACAATAATCATTGTAATGTTTTCATCAGCCACGCTTTTAATAACTTTTAAAACTTCTTGTACAAGTTCTGGATCTAAAGCACTTGTTGGTTCATCAAAGAGAATAACTTGTGGATTTAACGCTAATGCTCTAGCAATAGCCACACGTTGTTGTTGTCCTCCTGATAGTTGAGTTGGATAACGATCTTCTTTATCTGATAAACCAACTTTTTTTAGTTGTTCTCTAGCAATGACAAGTGCTTTTTCTTTTGTCATTTTTTTTACAACTGTTAAAGGTGTTGTAATATTTTCAATAATTGTTTTATTCGCAAATAAATTGTATTCTTGGAAAACCATAGCTGTGACTTTTCTTAAAGCAAGCTCTTCTTTAGTTATATGAGTAGCATCATATCCAACTTCACCTATTTTTACTTTTCCTTTTTCAGGAACTTCTAAAAGGTTTAAACATCTAAGTAAAGTTGATTTTCCTGATCCTGAAGGTCCAATAATTGAAACAGTTTCTCCTTTTTCTATTGAAAAAGAGATTCCTTTTAAAACTTCTTGTTGTTTAAATGTTTTATGTAAATCTTTTACTTCAATCATGGTTACACCTCACTTATTTGTAGACGTCTTTCAATAAAATGTTGTACATACGTTAAAATTGTACTAAACGCTAAATAGATAATAGCAACTTCAATATAAAGAACTAATGGTTCATATGTATTGGCAACAATACGTTGAGCTGCCATAAACATTTCAGCAACTGTAATATTAGCAGCAAGTGATGTATCTTTTACTAAAGCAATTAAAGAGTTGAATAATGGTGGAATCGCAATCTTTAAAGCTTGTGGTAAAATAATATGATACATACTTTGGAAGTATGTCATACCTACCGAATAGCAGGCTTCTAATTGTCTTTTATCAACAGATAAAATAGCTCCTCTTACCGTTTCACTACTATAAGCTCCTACATTTAAAGAAAAAGTTATAATGGCTGCAGGAAATGCTTCTAAGACAATGCCTACACTTGGTAATCCATAATAGATAATAAAGAGTTGTACAAGTAATGGTGTTCCTCTAAAAATCCATACATAAAATTGAATAATTTGTGATAATACTTTTATTTTTTTAACTCTTATTAAGGCTGTCACAATAGCTATTAATAATCCAATAGCAAAAGAAATCAAGGTAATAGGTATTGTATAAACAAGACCTGGTATCAGTAATTTAGTAAATGAACTCGTAATTATTTCGATAACTCTTGAACTCATTTATGTGATACATCCGTTTTAAAATATTTATTATTAATTTCAGCTAATTTACCTGATTTCTTTAATGATTTTAATGCTTTATCAACATTCTTCTTTAAATCATCTTGTCCTTTATTAAAGATAAATGCTTGTTCACTCACTTCTTTACCTTGTGCTGCAATTTTTAAATCAGTACCTGGTTTTTTATTCACTAAATCATAATAAGCTAAAGTATCATTAACAGTACCATCAACACGTCCTTGTTCTACTAAGCTTACATTTTCATTCCAATCATTTGTCGCAACAATTTCACCTTTATATTTTTCTACAATTTTTGAAAAGTTACTACTTCCTGTTTGTGAAAATTTACGTCCTTTGATATCACTCATTTTAGTGATTTCTGTATTATCTTTTTTAGTGATAATTGCTGGATAAGAATATGTATGTGGAATTGAAAAATCATATTTTTTCTTTCTTTCAGCTGTAATAGCCACTTGGTTAGTTACTAAATCATATTTATCTGAATCAAGTCCTGCAATTAAACTATCCCATTTAACTTCTACAAATTTAACTTTGACCCCTAATTCTTTAGCAAGTGCTCTTGATACTTCAACATCATAACCTACTAAATTATCATTATCATCATGATAAGAGAAAGGAGCAAATGTTCCTTCTGTTCCAATCACGATTTCTTTCTTTTCTTTAATTTTATCCCATGTATTTTCTTGTTTAGATGATGCACATCCTGTTGTTACAGTTGCTAGTAAGGTAAGTGCAAGTAATCGAATCCCTAATTTTTTCATTGTTTTTCCCCTTTTATAATAGATGATATTCATGTTCCCATTTACTGTTTACAAAATAATCAGCTGCTTTTTTAGCTGCTTCTAAATCCATAAATGTGTAATTTCCACATTCTTCTTCCTTAGCTCCAGGAATTTCTTGATCCCATGAAGCAATTTGTGTGTAAACATCTTTAACGACTTCTTTAATCACTTCTAAGTCTAAATCTCTTACAATTAAATAAAAGCCTGTCATACAGCCCATTGGTCCAAAATAAATCACTTGATCTTTATATTTTCCATTTCTAAGTAATGTTGCTCCAATATGTTCAATTGTATGTGCTGCTTCTGGTTTTAAAGCTGGCTCAACATTTGGTTGTGTCATACGAATATCATATGTAATCAAATTCCCATCAATTCTTGATACATAGACTCCTTTTGTAAGTTTACGATGATCAACACTAAAACTTGTAATTCTTTCCATTTTTTATTCCCCCAATTTTATTTTGTACCAATTTATTTATTTCATATAGAATTAGTATGATATAAGAATATAACATTCCCTTATAAGTGTCAAGAAAAAAAGGGCTCATGCCCTTAGACTGTAAGTACATAGGTTTGATCATTGATGATCGTTGTTTGTAAATCTATCCCATATATCTTTTTTATAACTTCTTGATTCATAATATCTTTTGCTTTTCCTTCAACAATAATTTGACCTTGTTTCATACCAATGATATGATCTGAATATTGAATCGCTTGATTGATATCATGTAAAACCATAATAATCGTTATTTTATATTTTTGATTGATTTCTTTAAGTAATCTTAAGAGTTCTAATTGATATCTTATATCTAAATAAGTTGTCGGTTCATCTAATAAAAGATAAGGTGTTTTTTGGGCTAAAGCCATAGCAATCCAAACACGTTGTTGTTGACCTCCAGATAAGCTTTTTAATGTTCTATTTTGATATTCTTTTAAATGAGTTACCTCTAAGGCCCAATCAATGATTTCATAATCTTTAGCTGTTAACTTTTGTGAATAATGAAGATAAGGTAATCTTCCATAACCCACAATTGTTTTTACATCTTGATCTCCATAGATTTGATTTTTTTGATGAACAACAGCAACCTTTTTCGCAAAATCTTTTATTTTATAGTTCCATATATTTTGTTCATCAATTTCTATATTCCCTTCTTGAGGTTTATAGATACGACTTAATAACATCAGTAGTGTTGATTTACCACTTCCATTTGAACCAATAATTGTTGTTATTTGATTTTCTTTAAATTCTATATTTAAATCTTTAATAAATGATTTTTGATTATAACTAAAAGAGAGATTTTTAACTTTCATGCACTGAACTCCTTTTTAATAAAACAATAAATAATGGTCCTCCAATTAAAGACATTAAAATAGCTGGAGCAATTTCATAAGGAGCAATAATGACTCGCCCTAGGGTATCAGCTATTAAAAGAACAAGAGCTCCCAATAAGCCACTTGTCGGTATTAAATAACTATGCTTATTACCTACAAATAAACGTGAAAGATGTGGAATCAATAAACCAACAAAACTTAAAATGCCTGAAATTGATACAGAAATACTACATAAAAGAACAGCTAATAAAGAAAGAATAAATCGATAAAGATTAACATTAATTCCTAATGATAATAATGTACGATCTTCTAATCCTAATAAATCACAAGCTTTTGTAAGAAAGCATAAAATAATTAAAATAGGTAAAATATAAATCATCAATAATTGAACATCATTCCAGGTATATAAAATAACAGAATCTACCGATGATGAAATAGATGAAGAAATACTTTCAATAAATGAAATGATTGCTGTTAAGGTATAATGAATTGCAACACCAACAAGAATAATTCTTATTGTTTTTAATCCTGATTTCCAAGATAAACTATAAATCAATATAAATGTTATTAATCCTCCTAAACATGTTAACAATGGTTTGATGGTATATAAATCAGGTAAAAAGATACCTACTAATAAACTAACTAATTGTGCTCCTGCACTGATTCCAATAATACCTGGATCTGCTAAAGGATTCTTTAGTACTACTTGAAATAATAAACCTGCTAAAGCAAGTGCACATCCTACAAGCATAGTAACAATGACACGAGGAAAACGTATTTGATAGATACTTGCAACATCTTTGTTATATTCTACAAAGAGTCCTTTTAATAATTGAATAAATGAGACTTTGATCGTTCCTGTATTAATTGCTATAAAGAATGAAATACATAATAAGATAAATAAAGATAATATAAACAATAAGGAATGCTTTTTAATTGTTTTCATATAAAATTCCTTCTAATGTTTCTAATCCTTTTTGATAATTAAAATTAGCACTCATTCCAAAATATTCATTATTTAAATCATATACTTTATTATTCTTAACAGCATCAAATTGTTGCCAAGTTTGATTATTCGAAAACTCTTGTTGAAAATACTCCATAACTTGTTTTGGCATGGCATGAGATGTTCTTAAAATAATATCAGGATTTTGTTTTAACATATCTTCTACACTGACATTAACAAAATCTTTTCCTTCTCCATCACCATAAATATTTGTTCCACCTGCTAATCTTACTAAATCTCCAACATAACTTGATTCAGTTGCTACAACATAACTTCCTCCTGGAAGTCCCATTAAGATTAAAACACGTGGACTCACATTATTTTGATATTTTTCTCTAAAAGAAACCATATAGTCAACATACTCATCAACAAGCTTTTTAGCTTGTTTTTCTTTATTAAATAATTTTCCTAATTCTTCAATACTCTTATACATTCCCGATAAGTTTTTAAGATTTAAAAAACTTGAACTGATTTTGATTTTTTCATATTTACTTGAAAGATCACTTTCTAATGAATTAGGACTTAAAATTAAATCAGGTTTCAATGTAGATATTTTTTCCATATCTGGTGTCATTGCATTACCAATCTTTGTTGTTTTTTGATATTTTTTAGGAACTGTATAACTATCACTTTGAGGAATTCCTACAACTTGTTTAGCTGGTATATTTAATTGATCTAAAATTTCTGTAACAGCAATAGAAGTAGCAGCAACTGTAATTTCTTGATCACTTGTTACTTCTTGATTTTGATTGACACATCCTGTTAATAAAGATATTAAACAGATAAATACTAAACTACTTTTTAATTTTTTTAACATAGAATATTCCTCCTAAAATAAATACGATACATATTCCTACAATAAGTAATGTATTATCTTTTTTGGTTGTACTTTCCTTCGTTGTTTGTTTTAAATTTTTAACTGTTAGTTCTAATTTTTTATCGACTTTTCCTTTTGAATTAATAATGTGATTACTTAATCCTGTCGCATTTTCCATAAGTGATTCTTTTGTAATTGTTCCTACTATTGCTTGTTGAATTTCAGTAGTTTCTGGTGTTTGTGTTTCCTCAGTTGTTTCTTCTTGAGTTGTTTGATTTGTTGTTGATTTAGATGTATTTGTTTGTGTATTTTGACTTGTTGAGGTTTCTGTATTTTGAGGGATCATTTGACTGTTATAAATTCCTGTTCCTGCTATTGCCGAGGAAATATTAGGTTTAATAAAAAACTGTACATCTCTTCCCATTGGATTTACATACATAATAGGACTTATATAAAGTTCCAAAGAACTGACTTGTAATCTATAATGATTAACAGTATCTCCATTAGCACTACTACTTCCAGTTTTAGTTGCTGAAACTGAACTCATTGATCCACTTGATGTCATCACTTTAAATCGTACATTGCTGACATTAGAAGCTAACCCTAAACCAACAGTGATATAATACTTTCCATTAATTTGTTCAACCAATAATTGACTTTCGACAATATTACTTACCATACTTTCACCTAAAGCAATATTTTCTCCTCCGTCTTCTGTTTTACCGGTAAGAGGATTGGTATAACTTGTAGAACGACTAACAAGATATGCCCCATCATTTAAAGCACTAACTGGTGAAATAAACATGAATAGCATCATTAAAATGATATTTATTTGTAATATTTTTTTCATAGTTCCTCCATAAAAACATGAGGCATTTTTATGCCTCATGTTTCTTTCTTAAAATAAATCCAATCATTGTTATAGAAATAATAAATAATGTCATGAATAACTGAATAGATGTTTGATCACCTGTTTTAACTGATTGATTTTCATTTATTTGATTCTCTTTATTTGCTGTTTGATCTTTATTTGTATTTTCTTGTTGATCATCTTTTTTAGTATTTGGTTCTAATTCTGTTTTATCTGAAACATATGTTAAAGTAGTATAATCAATTTTTAATCTTGCTGCTAAATCCATATTTCCCATCATAGCAACATGTGGATTCATCATTACATTGATATATTCATTTTCATGAGGTAATTCAAAGGCCCATAATGTTGGATTCCCTTGTGCATCTTTTTCAATGATTGTAGCACCATGATTTTTATAATCTTCTTGTTCACTTCCAATATAGAATTCTTGTAAACTTGCTTTAATACTTCCAAATGACATTTCTTTTGTTGAAAGATACATTGTTGCTTTTCCATCTTTAACAATAATTTTTGCTTTTGAATTGATAGCAGAAGCTGCCATTGATTCTTTATCACTTGTAGCATTCCATAAAGCAACATCTACACTATATGTTCCATCTTTTGTAAAACGAGAAGTATTTTCTTCATCTTTTTTATCTTCATCATCTTTTGGTGTTTCTGGTGTAGGATCAACTTTTGTTAGACCATCTAATTTTAATTGTAATCTTGCAATAGCACCTCTTAGGCTTCCACCATAATAAAACTTAACATTTGTAAGTTCTTTATTTTCATCTAATTTGAATTGTACTTTTTTTGGATGTCCATCTTCTTCCTCAATAACAGTTGCTTCTTTATATGTTCCATCTTTTAATTGATATTCCATTTTATCAACAGAAGCAGTTTGTCCATACATTGTCATTTCTTTTAATTTTAAAGTAACAACAACTTCATTGTTTTGAACAGTGATTTGTGCTGATTCAACAGCTTGTGCTGCCATTGATTGATCATCACTATTTTCTTTTAAAACATTTACAGGAACGTCATATGTACCATCTTCTAAAACATATTCTTTTTGTAATTCTTTTGCATTATCTAAATCTAATGTTAAAGTTACATTTGTTGGATAATCCTTTCCTTGTCCCATAAAATAATTCATAAAATCAACTGTAATTGATAAAACTGTTGAATTATTTTCATCTAATTGAGGTAATTCAAAAGAAATTTTTTCTGGTACTTCTACTTCTAATGTTTCTCCACCCATTCCTTGTGTAGACTTTTCTACTTTTGTTGAAAGAGTTGTTCCATTAGCAATTGTTAAAACATTTGCATAATATTCTGATCCCATGTTAATAATCATATTTTGTAACGTAGCAACTGCTTGCATTTTTCCATCTTTATTTACCGTTACTTCTAATGTATCACCAAAAGCATTTGCAAAGGCTTTTTTTACTACTGGCATTGGTGCACTACTTGTTAAACTTTTTATAGGGATTTGATAAGTTCCTACTTTTGATAAATCACCATTTAATGCGTTGACTGCATTTAATGATGTCAGTTGTAATCCTAAAGCCATCATTAAAGCAAGTGTTATCTTTAATATTTTGTTCATTTTTTCCTCCTACAAAGTTAGTCTTTGCTAACTAAAGAGAGTTTAACATGCCTCTTTTATTTTTCAACGTCTAATTTTGTTTCATATCTGTAACAAAATGAGTATTTTTAGTCTTATTATCATGATTTTATCTCAATTTATAAATGTTTTACATGTGAAACAAAAAAGCCTTCCATCAAAGGAAGACTTTTATTTTTTATATTATTTTTCGAAATCAAATTCTTGGAAAACATCACTTACTGGTAAATTATTTTCAATACTTTCAATTGTTTTAGCAAGTAATGATGCTACTGAAACAACTTTTAATTTATCGAAATGTTTTTCTTTAGGTAAAATAATTGTATCTGTAACAACGACTTCTTTAGCTGAACAGTTTTTCAATCTTTCAACAGCTGGTCCTGAGAATACTGGGTGTGTACAAGCAACGAAAACATTTTTTGCACCTTTTTCAAGTAACATATCAATACCTGCTACAATAGTTCCACCTGTATCGATCATATCATCAATCATGACACAGTTTTTACCTTCAACATCACCTAAAACACCCATGATTTCAGCAACGTTAGGTTTTGGTCTTCTTTTATCAATGATAGCTACTGGACAATCTAAAGCAACTGCCATTTTACGAGCACGAGTTGCTCCACCATGGTCTGGAGAAACAACACAAATATCATCTAAGTTTTTATTTTTGAAATAATTACAGATTAATGGTAATGCTTGCATATCATCTACAGGAATATTGAAGAATCCTTGAATTTGTGCAGCATGTAAATCAATTGTTACAACACGATTAACGCCAGCAGTTGTTAATAAATCAGCAACTAATTTAGATGTAATTGGTTGTCTAGGTTTTGCTTTTCTATCTTGTCTAGCATATCCAAAGTATGGCATGATAGCTGTAATTTCTCCAGCTGATGCTCTTTTTAAGGCATCTGCTAAAACTAAGATTTCCATTAAGTTTTCAGTAACAGGATTAGATGTTGATTGGACAATGAAAACATCTTTTCCACGAACTGATTCATCAATTTCAACTAAGATTTCTCCATCAGCGAAATGGTGAACTTTTGATTTTCCCATTTCACAACCTAAATTATCACAAATATCTTGTGCTAATTCTACTGATGATGATAAAGCAAATACTGTAATTTTGTTTTTCATTTTTTCTTTTACCTCTATTTTCCTATTTTATTTCTTTTTTCTTCTAATACTTTACTATAACCTTCTTTGTTCACTTGTCTACTTCTAGCAATTGCAAAAGCATCTTCATGAACTTCATCTGTAATTGTTGATCCAGCAGCAATAAATGCATTTTTACCAACAGTTACAGGAGCAACTAAATTAGAATTGCAGCCAACGAAAACGTTGTCTTCAATTACTGTTTGGAATTTATTTTTTCCATCATAGTTGCTAGTAATAGTACCGCAGCCAATATTTACGTTTTCACCAACTGTCGCATCTCCAATATAGCTCAAGTGCGCAGCTTTACTTCCTTTACCAAAAGTTGCTTTTTTCATTTCCACAAAGTTACCCATGTGGACATTTTCTAAGATATGACAATGATTTCTAAGTCTTGCATATGGCCCGATATCAACACCGTTTTCAATAATCGAATCAGCAATAACAGAGAATTTAATTTCTACATTATCTTTGATTTCTACATTATCAAATTCACAATAAGGTCCAATATGACATCCATTACCAATCACTGTTTTTCCTTTAATAATACATCCTGGTTCAATTGTTGTATCATGACCAATCACTACATCTCTACCAATATAAGTATTTGTCATATCTACAATATTTACACCATCTAATAGATGTTTTTTATTAATACGATATTGTAATTGTTTTGTTGCTTCTTGTAATTCAAACTTATCATTAATTCCACCAACTTCTGATAAGTCATCAATTTTATAACCACCAACATTTAAGTTCTGATGATTCATAATTTCAATTACATCTGTAATATAGTATTCATTTTGAGCATTGTTATTTGTTACTGATTCTAATGCTTTAAATAAAGCAGCATTATCAAAGCAATATTCTCCAACATTCATTTCAGAAATATTTCTTTGTTCATCTGTACAATCTTTATACTCAACAATACCTTTAACTTGATCATTTTCTCTAATAATACGACCAAATTTCTTATTTAAGTCACAATCACATGTCATGACTGTTCCTTTCATTTGATGTTCATTATGATATTGAATTAACCCTTGTAATGTTTCTTTAGTAATTAATGGTGCATCACCATTTAAAACAATAGTTGTTCCTTCTTTATCTCCTAAAACATCTTTTGCTTGCATCAATGCATGTCCAGTTCCTAATTGTTCTTTTTGCATTACGAACTCAACACCATCAACAAGTTTCATGACTTCTTCAGCTTTATGTCCAACAATAACATAAATACCATCAACACCTAAACCTTTTAATTCATCAACGATATGACAAACCATCGGTTTATATAAAACTTCATGTACTACTTTAGGCTTGTCGGATTTCATTCTTGTACCTTTTCCGGCAGCCATTACTACTGCGTAAGTTTTCATCGTCACACCCCTCTACGACGTCATTCTAACAAAATATAACTCATAATTAAAGATGAATAAGACAATTTATTGCAAATTCCTACATCTTTTCAAAAAAAGAAAATCTTATCACAGATTTTCTTCCTTGTTTAAAATTTTCGATTTTCTAACAAAAAAATAACGTTTTCTAAAGAATTCATATCCTTTATTCATAATTTCTTGATTTCTAGTAATACCAAATACACATGAACCACTTCCTGACATTAAAGCTCCATCAAAACCTAACTTCATCATTTCTTTTTTGATTTCTTTAATTTGTGGCACCATTTTAATAGAAGGAAGTTCTAATCTATTTTGTAGATTATCAATAACTGCTTGATAATCATTCATTTCAATTCCTTTTTTCATCTTTCTGCAATCTTGATGTTTTACTTTAGATAAATCTAATGAAGTAAATGCTTTTTGAGTTGAAACACCTTTTTTAGGTTTTACAAGTAATAAATAAGCTTCAAAAGGTTCATCAATAAATTGTAGTTTTTCACCAACACCTTCAACAAAAGCTGTTTTTTCATAAATACAAAATGGAATATCTGCTCCTACTTCTTTTCCTAAAGCAGCCATTTCTTCATAAGATAAATTTAAATGAAATAATTTATTCATGGCTTTAATAACTGCTGCTCCATCAGCGCTTCCACCAGCTAATCCTGCTTGCGTTGGAATATGCTTATAGACAAAGATCTTAACACCTTTTTTTAATCCGTATCTTTCTTGCATCAATTGTGCAACTTTATACATAATATTTCTTTGATCGGTAGGAACGATCTTACTATTTGACTCAATTTCAATTCCTTCATCAATGACATTAATATAAATGAGATCATGTAAAGTAATAGGTGCCATGATCATTTCTAAATCATGATATCCATCTTCTCTTTTTCTTACAACATCTAACGCTAAATTTACTTTTGCATATGCTCTTACTTTCATTTTTCATTACCTCGGATACAAATTTCTGGCAACCCCTCTTGTATCAATTCCACCAACACCTAATTGTTTAAAAGAGGTTTTCTCTATAACTTTTTCTAAATCAACATACTCTTTAATATTTGTACTTGCGATTTGAGTTGTGATAATAACAGGATCTAACGCATGAATATTTTTTCTTGAAGGACTTGATGCAAAGTTAGCACCACTCGCTACTAGAAGTTCATAGTATGACTGACACGCTCCTGCAAAGATTACTAATGCATCTTTGTCGGGTTGATATTCTCTAGCCTTTTTGATTGCTTCTACAAAATCTAAACTGTGCAAATAATCTTGACTATTTCTTTTATGTCCATTTTTTTTCAAAGCATCATGTCCTGTAATGACTAAAAGATGTGGATTATGTTTTTTTAATAGGTTGGTTATTTTACTAGCAAACTCTTCTTCTTTAAAATAATAACCATATGCTCTAATACCATATTCTTGATATTTTTTCATACACATCTTTAAATAAGAAGGATCTCCATCTAAATGTAAAACACTTCCCTTTAAACATTTTTCTTGTGGTAAATGCACATCTTCTATTACTCTTTTATCTTGAACAAGCTCTAAATCATCTATTTCACTATCCGCAATCAAACGATACTCTATTCCTCTTAAATAACAAATATTTTCTTGTATATCAATGACTTCAAAAATAATATCTTGATGATATTTTTTTCTACTTACAATATCACCTATCTTCATTCTATCACCATTATATAGTATGTTTATATAATGATTTTGTGATAGCCTGATAATCTTCTAATGTAAGTTGTTCACATCTTAATTTTTGATCTATTTGATTTTCATTTAAAACATCTAATGCATTTTGATATTCTTGTTTTAAATTATTATAAATCGTTTTTCTTCTTTGTTTAAAAGCACTATTTAATACTTTATATAAATCTAAATTAGCTTCCTTATTAATTGTAATCTTTAAAATAGCACTATCAATATGAGGTGCAGGAATAAAAACATTTTGACTTACTGTAAACATATATTCAATTTTACCCATATCTTCAATCATATACATCAGTGGACTTTTATAATCGCTTGTATATTTTAAAGCCACTTCTTTTTGTACCATCACGACAATTTCATCAATAACTTTACTTTCAGTTAAAACCTTTTCAATAATTTGAGTTGTAATATAATAAGGTAAATTAGCTACCAAAATAACTTTTTCATACTTATCCTTTAAAGTCATTAAATCCTCTAAATTTACTTTTAAAAAATCTTCAAAAACAATCTCAATATTTTCCTGATTTAAAAACTCTTCATAGACTCCTTTAAAACGTGTATCTATTTCATAGCTTCTTACATATCCTGCATAACGTGCTAATACTTGAGTTAAAGCACCAATTCCAGGTCCTACTTCAATCACTGCACATTTTTCATTAACACTTGAACAACGAACGATTTTTTCTACGACATGAGGATCAATTAAAAAGTTTTGCCCATATTTCTTTTTAGGATATAAATCATATTTATCTAATATATATTGAGTTGTACTTTTAGTCGCTATATCCTTCATTCTCTAACTCCTTCTCTATCATTTCCCTGGAAATACCCACCATATTTAATCTTTTAAACAAAGTCTTTGCATTGCCATATCCTAAATGAAATAAATCATAAACCTTTAATCTTTTCTTTTTATCTCCAATAATATCTAATTCTAAAAACTCTTTCCAAGAAATACTTTCTTCTTGATTTGAAAATGTAACAACATTTTCAATTGCTTTCTTTACAGCTTCTTTATTTGCTTCAGCAATACCTAATTTCTTTCTACCAATAGCATCTTTTCTATCAACAAAAGCATGTTTACAATTTTGTACATATTTTTCTACTTGATTTCTAATCTTTAATCCTGGATAATCTGGATCTGTTAAAACAATAACTCCTCTTGTCTTACTAGCTTCTTTAATAAGTTCTAATGTTTTTTCATCTAATCCTAGTCCATGTGTTTCAATAGTATCAACATCATATAATTCTTTTAATAATTGACTATCTGTTTTTCCTTCAACAACTACTATTTCATTAATTCTTTTCATAACTTTACCATTTTAAATAAATCGTCTTCAATTGATCATTCGTGATATATTGAATATGATCTACCCCTTCTATTAAACGATAGGCATCTCCTTTTTTTGTTAATCTTTCTTTAGCATCATTATATACTTCATTTGAAAATTGCAAATAACATTCTCTTTGATTTTTATTTATTTTAGCTTTTAAAGTATTTAATTGATATAAATCAAAATACAACCCTTCTTCTTTAAAATAAGTATGTTTATCATTTTTAGTTATTTTATAATGATCATCTAAATCATACATTTGTTTCATTGTTTGACTATCAAACATTAAATAATTATTATTGATGATTTCATCATCAGCTAATACTAAATCACCCCAGGTTGCATCTATATAATAATAATCATTGTCATATTTTATCATATTTATTGCATGTTTGTCTCTTCTTCCTTTTATTGTTTTCCCTGTTAAAAATGTTGCTTTAAAATGCAATTGATTGAGTAGATATTGCATTGTTTTTGCATAACCACTACAAACTGATTGATGATTAATAAGAACACTGATTATTTCTTGGTTATATTTTGCTTGTTCATTATACTTACAATGAGTAATAACGTCATCATAAATATATTTTATTTTTTGATAGGATTTTAAATTTTGTGTATCCTCTTTTAGTTGTTTGACAATTTTCTTTATCCTTTTTTGATCTTTAAGAATTTCTTTTTCTTTCATACTATATTCAAAATTAAAAAGACCTTTTGTATTAAGAGACCATTCCTTAATATAAAATAACTCTGGATGATCCTTTAAAACCGCATTAACAATTTTACTTACTTTATCTATCTCTTTTTCTTTAATATAAATATTTTGTTTTCTTGTATAAGCAATATTATAAATTATTTGATAGAGTTGTTTTTGTTTTTTATTTAAAAGCTGATAATGATATTTAAAGCATTGATCTTGTTTAAATTTATTTTCTATACTTTGGTAAGATTGTGGAAAACATCCACATAATAAAAATAATACAAGTAGACTAATCAGTTTTTTCATTTTAAAAAAAATAATCTAGCGAATGCTAGATTACTCTTCCCTCAATTTATATTCAAAATAACTCTTACCAAAATAAACTACACTACCTGCCAAGAGCATCATTAATAATCCTAAGCACATAATAAACATCCCCTTCTTATTCATATCATACTCTTTTATACTATTTTATGCAAATTATTTAGATTTTATATCCTTTTTTTACTTCTTTTTTTCTACAATCTTTTTAAAACTATTATTATAAAATATTATTAGTAAAATAAATATTTTTAAACTTGTTCAATGATTTAAAAGGGGTTAAAATTATAATAAGTAGGTGATATGATGAATGCCGATAGATTATTTATGCTTGTTGATACATGCGCCAATATTGATGAAGTAAAACACGAATTTCCAGATTTAGATTTTTTAACTTATTTTTATGCTTTATTAGGATATTACTGTATTCCTACAATCAAGTTATATAATGAAACAAAAATTGATGAAAATACTTTGAATGGTATCCTTAATGGAAAAATTCAACCTCAAAGAGATGATCTTATTCAAATGAGTTTAGTTTTAAATATTGATTTAAAGAAAACAAACTTTATGCTTTCTCTTGCTGAATGTGAATCATTATCCTATAAAGAAAGCCGTGATAGTTTGATTATCTGTGCAATTAAAAATCATTATTCAATCAATAAAACAAATATCATGTTATCAACTTGCAATCTTGTCAAAATATAAAGGTAGCAAAATAGTAAAATGGACCCTGTAAAACGGACACAAGAAAAAAAGTACTTTGGTGCTTAGTCCTGTTTTACAGGGCTTTTATTTTGTGTATTATGATAATTGAAGGAATAGTGGTGTGTTTATGGGGGTTAATTATTTTACAGAAGAACAGGTTAAAGAACTTGAAAAGAATCCATATGTAAAGAAAGTTTCTAATAAAAGTATAACTTATGCAAAAGAATTCAAAGAACTTTACTGGATTGATTATCAAAATGGAATACAACCTATTGAAATATTTAAAAAATATGGATTTGATCCAAATGTATTAGGAGCTAAACGAAGAAATACTTTTACTGAGCGTTTAAAAAAACAAACTCAACGAGTAGAAGGATTTAAAGATACAAGAAAAGATAATTCAGGTAGACCATCTACCAAAGAGCTATCTTTAGAAGAACAGATCGAAAGATTGAAACATAAGAACAAGGTTCTCCAACAGGAGAATGATTTTTTAAAAAGAGTGAGATTTATCAACAGAAAGCAAATTTCAAAACAATCGAAGAACAAACAGTAAGAGAAAAATATGAACTTATCGATAGAACTTTAAACTCAAAAAATAATGTATTAACAGTTTCGTATCTTTGCGAAAATGCCGGAGTATCAAGAAGTGGATTCTATTCATGGAAAAAAAGGAAAAACGATTTATCATCAACATATAACAAGAAAGAAGAACAGGATCTTAAAGACTTCGAATTGATTTTAGAGGCCTACAATTTTAAAGGTTATGATAAAGGCAGACGTGGTATTCATATGCGTCTTCTTCATATGGGAGTCTTGATGAATCATAAGAAAATAACAAGATTGATGAAAAAATTTAATTTATTTTGTCCTATAAGGAAAGCAAATCCTGCAAGAAGAATGGCTAAAGCATTGAAGACATCAAATTATGCGGATAATATTTTAAAAAGGCATTTTGATGAATATGGACCTGGATATGTGTTAGAAACAGATATTACCTATCTATTTTATGGTCAAAAACGTTCAAAAGCTTATCTTTCTGTGGTAAAAGATGGTTTTACAAAACAAATTCTTTCATATGTATTGTCATCTTCATTGGAAGAGGATTTTGTATTAGAAACAATAAATCAGCTATTTGAAAATCATAAACATAACATTCATACTGATGCATTGATTCATAGTGATCAGGGTGCTCATTATACAAGCGTTATGTTTATTGATCTTCTAAAAGATTTAGAAATAAGACAATCAATGTCAAGAAGAGGAAACTGTTGGGACAACGCTCCCCAAGAGTCATTCTTTGGACATATGAAAGATGAGGTTGGCAAATATATAAATGCAGCATCAACGTATGATGAATTAAAAGAAGTGATTGATAGCTACATTGATTATTACAATAATGAACGTTATCAATACAAACTGGCTAAACTGTCACTAAATGAATATTTTGAGTATTACAAGACAGGAAACTATCCATTGAATCATATAACAAAAGAACCTGCTGAATATAAAGCAAAATTCAAACAGGTCAGACAAAATCTAAATAAGGACTTAACAATCAAAAGATTGATAAGTGTTATCAATAGAATATCTCATTTCAAATAACCCATTAGGTAGCTTGCATAAATGTTTAAGGATTAAATCAACATCATTATTTGAAAGAGATACATAACCAAGTTCATCCATCTTAGTAAAGATTACAGTTCCATTAAATACACCATCACAATCATTCAAATACCCTCTATATATAATAGTTGTATCATCATCATAAATGCTTAAATCCTTTACAAGAAGATAGATTGAAAGATCTTCTTCAAACAGATAATCACGATAATCAAAGACACCCAGTTCTCTTTTAACTAGATCTGTCATTCTTTTAGTTTTTAAAATTTTTAATTCATTATCTTTTATAATTATATATTTACAATATTTAGACATAAAAATATATCCTCCTGGTTTTTTATACCTTGAGAATATATTCATTTTTATTCAAATTTAAGTACTTTTTTATTTATTGTCCTTGACATGGGGTCCACATTATAGTGGTTCATACGAACCACTATTTTTTATTTATCTAAATTTTTAAAAGCTGTTGAAAGCATTAATTTAATACGATTTAATTGGTTAACTTCACTAGCTCCTGGATCATAGTCAACAGCTACAATGTTACTTTGAGGATATTTCTTTCTTAAAGCCTTAATAGCACCTTTACCTGTAACATGGTTTGGTAAACATCCAAATGGTTGCATACATACAATATTTGGTGCTCCACTTTCAATAAGTTCAATCATTTCACCAGTTAAGAACCAACCTTCACCTGTTTGGTTACCAATTGAAACAACTTCTTTAGCTTTATCAGCAAGATGTTCAATAGAAGCTGGTGGAGCAAAACGTTTTGATTTTTCTAAAGCTTTGATCATATCTTTTCTTAAGAAATCAACGGCTTTAATTGCGAATTCACATAGCTTAGTAGCTTTAGCTGTCGCATTGAAATGTTTTCTTTCAAATGTTGTTGAATAGAAACAATATTGGAAGAAATCAATTAAATCTGGCATAACCGCTTCTCCACCTTCTCTTTCAATAATATCAACAATTTGATTATTAGCAGTTGGATGGAATTTAACAAGGATTTCTCCTACTAAACCAACTCTTGGTTTCTTGATATCCAATAAAGGTAATTCATCAAAATCTTTTACGATTTGATAAACATTTTTCTTAAATTCTTTCATGCTACCTGTTTCAATATTTTTCATACATTTTTCTACCCATGATTGGTAAAGTCTATTGGCACTTCCTTTTTCTTTTTCATATGGTCTTACACGATAAAGGACTCTCATGAATAAATCTCCATACATTGCACCGATAATAACTTTCTTAGCAAGTGAGTAGGTAATTTTAAATCCTGGGTTCGATTCGATACCTTGTAAATTGGCACTAATTACTGGTACTTGTTCTAAACCGGCATCTTTTAAAGCTTTACGGATAAATCCGATATAGTTTGTCGCACGACATCCACCACCTGTTTGAGAAATGATCAAGGCTGTTTTGTTGACATCATATTCACCACTTGTTAAAGCTTCCATCATTTGTCCAGCGACAAGGATACTTGGGTAACATGCATCATTATTAACATATTTTAATCCTGCTTCTGTAGCTCCTTTATCTACTGATGGTAAAACTTTTAAGTTATAACCACTTTCTTGCATTGCCTTTTCAACAAATTGGAAATGGATTGGTGACATTTGTGGACAAAGGATTGTCCAACGATCATCTTTCATTTCTTTAGTGAATGGTACTTTGACTGGTTTATATTTTTTAGATAAATCAATTTCTTTATTTTCTTGTTTATCAATTGTTGCTTTTAATGAACGGATACGAATACGAATTGCTCCTAAGTTACTTCCTTCATCAATTTTAATAAGTGTATAGATTTTATTTCTCGCATTTAAGATTTCTGCCACTTGATCAGCCGTAACAGCATCTAATCCACAACCAAATGATGTTAATTGAATTAATTGTAAGTTTGGTTGAGATGAAACAAAGGATGCTGCATGGTACATTCTTGAGTGATATGTCCATTGATCCACAACACGTAATTCTTCTAATTCTTTATCTAAATGACAAACACTGTCTTCTGTTAAAACAGCCATGCCTTCACCAGTAATTAAATCAGCTAATCCATGGTTGATTTCTGGATCGACATGATATGGCCTACCTGATAAAACAACCCCTGTCATATTATTTTCTTTTAAGTAAGCAAGGACTTTTTCTCCTTCTCCTTGGATATCTAAACGACATTGTTGTAATTCTTCATAAGCATGTTCAATCGCTGCTTTTAATTCTTTATCACTAATACCAAATGATTTAAATTCATCTTTTAAGTTTGTAAACATTGTTTTACGATTACTTAAATCTATGAATGGATTTCTAAAGATGATTTCATTTATTTCTAAGTTATCTACGTTATTTCTAATAACTTCTGGATAAGAAGTTACGACTGGACAGTTGTAATGATTTCCTTGAGTAACATTTTCTTTTCTTTCATAAGCAACTGAAGGATAGAAAATATATTTAATTCCTTTTTCAATTAAGCTTTCAATATGTCCGTGTGATAATTTAGCTGGATAACATACACTTTCTGATGGAATAGATTCAATTCCTTTTTCATAGATTTTTTTACTTGAACGTGGTGATAAGACTACTCTGAATTTTAAATCAGTAAATAATGTATGCCAGAAAGGATAGTTTTCATACATATTTAAAACACGAGGAATTCCTACTGTTCCACGTTTTGCTTCTTTAGCCGTTAATGAACGATAATTGAAAACTCGACGATATTTATAATCATATAAGTTTGGTAATTGTTTTGATTTAGGAGGTAAGTTTGCTCCTCTTTCACATCTGTTTCCACTGATATGTTCACTACCATCATTAAATGAAGAAACTGTTAACATACAATGATTTGTACATTTTTGACAATAACGAATTGTACTTTCATAACCGAAAGCATCAACTTGTTCCTTATTAAGTAATGTTGTTCCTTGTCCTTGATATCTTTCTCTAGCAATTAAAGCAATACCAAAGGCTCCCATTAATCCAGCGATATCTGGACGAATCGCTTTGATTCCTGTTTCTTGTTCAAAAGCTCTTAAAACAGATTCATTATAGAATGTCCCACCTTGTACTAATACTGATTTACCAATACTTTCAGGCGAACGTAATTTAATAACTTTATATAAAGCATTTTTAATAACAGAATAAGCAAGACCTGCAGAAATATCTTCAATCTTAGCTCCTTCTTTTTGTGCTTGTTTTACTTTAGAGTTCATAAATACAGTACAACGAGATCCTAAATCAATTGGTGCTGTTGATTGTAAAGCTAGATTAGCGAAATCAGCAACATTGTATCCTAATGATTTAGCGAATGTTTCAATAAATGATCCACATCCTGATGAACAAGCTTCATTTAATAAAATATCTTGAATAATACCATCTTCGATCTTGATAGCTTTCATATCTTGTCCACCGATATCTAAGATAAATGAAACATCATCTTTAAAATATTTAGCGGCTGTAAAGTGAGAAATTGTTTCTACTTCACTGACATCCATTTTAAATGCAGATTTAATTAAAGCTTCACCATATCCAGTTGACCCAGCATGAACAAGTTCTACTCCTTTAGGTAAGATTTCATAGATTTCTTTTAAAATCTTACGAACAACTTCAATTGGATTTCCTTCATTAGATGAATAGAATGTATATAATACAGAACCATCTTCATCAACTAATACAGCTTTAGATGTTGTCGAACCAACATCTACACCTAAGAAAGCTTTTCCTTGATATGTATTTAAATCTCTTTTCTTTACTTTTGTACGATAGTGTCTATTTCTAAATTCAATACGATCTTCTTCTGTTTCAAATAATGGTTTCAAAGTATCTGTTTCATCAGAAATACCATCTTTTAATGAATCTAAAATATATACAAGTTCATCAATTGTTGTTTTATTCACTTTATCTTCTCTAGCAAGTAAACATGCTCCCATAGCTACGAATAATTGTGAGTTTTGAGGAAAGATAACATCTTCATCTTTTAAGTTTAATGAATCAATAAAACGTGCACGTAATTGATCTAAGAAATAAAGAGGTCCTCCTAGAAAAGCAACTTTACCACGAATAGGTTTACCACAAGCAAGACCACTAATTGTTTGATTGACAACGGCTTGGAAAATAGAAATAGCGATATCTTCTCGAGCTGCCCCTTCATTGATTAATGGTTGGATATCTGTTTTAGCGAATACACCACAACGAGATGCAATTGGATAAATTGTTTCATAGTTTTTAGCAAGTTCATTTAATCCAGCAGCATCTGTTTGTAATAAGGAAGCCATTTGATCAATAAATGCTCCTGTACCCCCTGCACAAGTCCCGTTCATTCTTTGTTCAAGAGTTGATTCAAAGTAAGTGATTTTAGCATCTTCTCCACCTAATTCAATTGCTACATCACATTCAGGAATATAAGTTTCCACTGTTTTTGTACAAGCAATCACTTCTTGAACAAATTCTACATTTAAATGTTTTGATAAAGATAAACCACCTGATCCTGTCATCACTACTTTAACTGGTAAGTTTCCATAGTGTTCTTGAACTTCTTTAATTAGACTTTCTATTGCTGGTTTAACATCAGAATAGTGTCTTTGATATTTTGAATAGATACATTGATGTTCTTGATCTTCCACATATAATTTTACTGTTGTTGATCCAACATCAATTCCCATGTAATATAATTTATCCATTTTTTGACTCCTTTACTAAATTAAGTGTCATTTTAGAAATTGTATCTCTAAATTGTTTCACTTCTTTTTCATCAATTCCATCTAACATAATTTTTTCTAATTGAATAACATGATTATCAATCTTTTCTACTGTACTATACGCATGTTCAGTTGCTTTGATTTTTTTCATACGTTTATCATTTTCAACAGGTTCTTTTGTGATATATCCGTTCTTTTCTAAAGAATTTAAAAGACCTGTTGCAGTTGATCTTCTAATATTAAAATATTTTTCTATGTCTTTTTGATAAACTTCTTCATCATTTTCACATAAATAAATAAGAATTAACCCCTGCGGTCCTGATAACATACAATCAATACCATGAATATCATCTAAATAACGTCCCATATATTTAGACAAAACACGTATTTCCATTCCTATTCGATGTTCCATAAATGTCTCCTTTTTTGTTCGGCTGCTAACATTATACGCTTTTGTCACACTATGTCAAATTATTTGAAATTAATTACTAAAACAAAAAAAATAGATATTTTCATATCTATTTAAATAATGCACTTCCTATACGAATCATTGTAGAACCATGATTTAAAGCTTCATGATAATCATTAGACATTCCCATTGATAACTGATCCAATTGATACATTGGATAATCTTTTTGAAGTCTTTGTAAAAGCTCTTGTGTCATTTTAAAATACTTTTCAGTTTCACTACTTTCAATATGTGGTGCCATCATCATAAGTCCTCTTACTTTGACATGAGGATAATCTTTTAAACTATTAAATACTTCATCAATTTCTTCTACTTCAAAACCATGTTTACTTTCTTCTTTAGCAATATTCACTTGAATTAAAACAGGCATTTCTAAATCTCTTTTAGCTGCTTGTTTTTCAATTTCTTTTAATAAAGAATAACGATCAACTGCATGAATTAAAGTCACTTTATCAATAATATATTTTACTTTATTTGGTTGAAGTGTTCCAATAAATTGAAACTCACCATTTCCATGATAATTTTCATACTTTTCTAAAAAAGCTTGTACTCTATTTTCTCCAAAACATGTAACTCCTAATTTTTCTAATTTTTCAATTTCTTTAACATCTACATATTTTGTAGCTGCAACTAATTTTGCTGGTTTTACTTCTTCTAATATCTTTTTAACTGCTTCTTCATTTACAATCATAAAACTCTTCCTTTCATGATAAATTCTTACTTTATTATAATTCAATCAAAAAGAAAAACAAGAACTTAGTCTTGTTTTAATCTTATTCTTTCTGATTCCTTTTTTAATACTTTCATTAAAATAGGTGCACATATTAAATAAAAGCAAAAATTACCTACTGCATGAAAAGTATCAAATAACAATCCTGCCATATAATAAACAATATATAAAGAAGGACCACCTAACATTAATTGTTCTAGAGAAACAACTATACCAAAGACATATCCCATCAAAAAAGAAAATATAGCCATTGGAAATAACTTAGGTTCTTTATGTATTTTCTTTAAAAAATCTAATAAAACCTGTGTAATCAAACAAATAACGACCCATGCAAGAATTTGGAAAAAAGTCCATGTTCCCATACCTAAAAACAAATTAGAAACAACAGTTGTAACAATACTTAACTTAACACCAAATCCTAAACCAAATAACATAACTGATATAATAATAATAGATGTTACAGGTTTAATATTGGGTAAGAATTGTAAATATATACGTGAAGCAATATTAACTGCCGCTAATATTCCTATTAAACTTATTTCTTTTACTTTATTTGAATGCATATATTATTCCTTTGTATAGTCTGTTGTGTAATACCACTTTACAGTATCGCCATCATTTAACTTATAGCTATATGCTCCATAACTTGGTTTAATACCATTTACCATATATAGCCATCCAGAATTACCACCATAATCAAATTCTTTCAAGCCACCTATTCCTCTAACGTAAGTTGAAGCTCCAAATCCCGATGTAGAAATACTTACTCCTTTTTGAGCGGCAAGAGTTTTTAAAGCGCCATAAACACTTGTATTTTTTTCTAAACTTAATGTGCCACTCATTAATGTACTATCTACTCCAATTACCTGCATATTTACAGTTATTTTTCCATTAGTTGGTTGTTGACTCGATGAACTATTATTTGATTGATTATTACTTGTTTGTCCACTATTTGATTGAGATTGATTCGTAGAACTTTGAGAATGACCTGCACTACTACTTTTACTATTGCTTTGAGCTGTATATGATGATTTACTATTTGATTTATTTTCATCATTTGTTTTTGTTTCATCTGTTGATTGTGTTGATGATTGACTGTCACTTTGTGTAGATTCACTTGTTTCTTGTGTTTGATCAGTTATCTCTTGTTTCTCTTCTTTTTTAGTTTCCTTAGTATTTTTTTCTTTCTTATTTTTTGTAGTGTCTACTTGTGCTACTTGATTGGTTTTATAATTTCCAGTAACACCATTATAAATAGAAAAACTACCAATAAAAACAAAAGAAATTGTAATAAATAATATTACAATTCTTTTTGTTTTATCCATATTTTTTATTTTATTAATGAACTCTTTCATATTCTTTTCTTAATACTAAGAATAATCCACCAGATACCATTGATAATGAAACAAAGATAACAATGTTAGTTTCATCTCCAGTTTTTACTGAAGTTGTTTTTTTATCAGTTTGTGTTGGAGTTGTATCTTTTTTAGATTCAACTGAAGTAGTTGGTTCAGTTTTTGGTTCTTCTTTTACTGAATTGATGATTGCATCATAATCTTTTTGAGCTTTTAAGAATAATGAACCGTTTTTATAAGTTCCTAAACATGTTGTTAAATGATATGTTGCCATAGCGTTATATCCGACAATTCCTGTTTGCCAATCTGCTATCTCAACACTACCATTTTCTTTTTGGAAATCAACAAGAACTTTAAAGATATTTGAATCTTGTGTGTCATATTTTCCATTTAAAACACCATCACGATCATAAGTCAATAATCCTTCAATGACAGCAGCTTGTGTATCTGCACTTGCACCCCAATTACCATATGAACCATCAGCTTGTTTCTTACTTTCTAAAAAATTAATTGCAGATGTAATACTTGATTGGTATTTATCTTTATTTGCAATTGTTAATGCTTCTATTCCCCATCCAGTTACATCTTCACTAGTATAAGGTCCAGCATACCAGAATGCTCCTTCACTACCTTCAATATTATTTTGAGTAGATAATTTATCTGCAACAATATCTACTTTAGATGATGATACAGTTTCTAATGCAAATAATACCCAAATATCAAAATTTGTTCCATTACTACCTTCAATTGATCCATCTGCTTTAACTTTATTTTCAAGAATTTCTACCAAATTATAATTATTGAAACTTCTTGGATCATTTTTTGTTAAAGCTAATGTGATAATTGTTTTAGATAAATCACCTAATGTAGCCTCATTGTAATCTTTTTCTTTAAACGCATTTAATAATTCTGTAATGTCACATTGATCTTCAGCTTCAATTCCTAATGATTCTGCTGCAAAAACTTCATCAGGTGATTCTAATGTTCTACCTTTATAGAAACTAATCGCTCTTTGAACTGCTGTATCAATGTTAGCAGTTGGATATGTATTTGCTGCTGATACATCAGAAATAGCAGTCATAAAACATAATACTGAAATCATAAGACTGCATACAATTTTTTTCATTTTCATATTCTTTCCCCTTTCAAATTAAATAACTCCTAAATAAAAACTAGGCATAGTTATCCTAGTTTATCTAGAAGAACTACTTTATACTCCGTAAAGTGTATCCTTAGATATAGGCAAGTATTCCGACTCTGTTTCATTGTTTAAGCGTCTTCCCAGTTTCCCAGTGACTTTGATGCTTATTCTCCACATTACGGCGGCGGGACCATTCAGGTATTTCACCTGATTCCTTTTTAATTTAAATATATAATATTTAAAACCTATAAATATTATTCAATTTTACTTTGTACTTGGACATTATATTATAATTGATAAAAAAAATATAGACAGAATAGAAAAAAATCGCATGAAATCATGCGATTTTAGATTATCTGATTGTTGTACCTACTGGTAATTCTCCTGCATCTACAACACCTAATACTTTTTTATCTCCACCGGCAAGAACCATACCTTGAGATTCTACACCTCTTAATTTAGCTGGTTTTAAGTTTGTGACAACAATAACTTTTTTACCAACAAATTCTTCTGGTGAATAAACATCAGCAATACCACTTACGATTTGTCTTGGTGTTTCTTCACCAACATCAATTTGGCTTACTAATAATTTATCAGCATTTGGATGTTTTTCACATTTAATAACTTTTCCTACTTTTAATTGAATTTTAGAAAAGTCATCAATTGTAATTTCTTCTTTTGTTTCTTTAGCTTCTTTTTCTTTCTTTTCTTTTACAGCTTTGATAGAAGCTTTTTGTTTTGCTTCAATAACTTCTACTTTTTTAGCAACTTCTTTTGGATCTAATCTAGCAAATAACATTTCTGGTTTTTCAACTACTTTTGTTCCTGATGCATAGTTTCCAAATTCTTTTAAGCTTTCAAAATCACGTTGATCTGTATTAATTTGATCTAAGATTTTTGTAGCTGTTGAAGGCATATATGGATATAGCATAACTGCTGAGAATCTGATTGCTTCAATTAAGTTATATAATACTGTAGCTAAACGATCTTTTTTAGTTTCATCTTTAGCTAATGCCCATGGCATTGTTTCATCAATATATTTATTTGTTCTTCTTAATAAGTTGAAGATTTCATCTAATGCATTTGATGCTTTGAATTCATCCATTTTAGCAATAGATTTAGCTGGCATAGCTAACGCTAAATCTTTTAATTCTTGATCTACGTCTTCACATACGTTTTTGTTTTCTACAATACCACCAAAGTATTTATTAGACATAGCAATTGTTCTATTAACTAAGTTTCCTAAAACGTTAGCAAGATCACTATTAATTCTTTCTACTAATAAATCCCATGTAATACTTCCATCATTATCATATGGAATTTCATGTAATACGAAATATCTTACTGCATCAACACCAAAGATATCTACTAAATCATCTGCATAGATAACATTTCCTTTTGATTTGGACATTTTACTTTCACCTTGTAATAACCATGGATGTCCAAATACTTGTTTAGGTAATGGAATATCTAATGCCATTAACATAATTGGCCAATAAATTGTGTGGAATCGAACGATATCTTTACCAATTAAATGTAAATCAGCAGGCCAGTATTTTTTATATAATTCACCATGATTTCCATCTGCATCATATCCAAGTCCTGTAATATAGTTTGTTAAGGCATCAATCCATACATAAACAACATGTTTAGGATCAAAATCAACTGGAATAGACCATTTAAATGATGTTCTAGAAACACATAAATCTTGTAATCCGGGTTTTAAGAAGTTATTCATCATTTCATTTTTTCTTGAAACTGGTTGAATAAATTCTGGATGATCTTCGATATGTTTAATTAAACGATCTTGATATTTAGATAATTTAAAGAAGTATGCTTCTTCTTTAGCATCATGTACATCTCCCCCACAATCAGGACATTTACCATCAACTAATTGTGATTCAGTAAAGAATGATTCGCATGCTGTACAATATTTACCTTCATAATGACCTAAATAAATATCACCTTTGTCATATAATTTTTTAAAGATTTTTTGTACTTGTTTTTCATGATATTCATCAGTTGTTCTCATGAATCGATCATATGATGTATCCATCATATCCCAAATATTTTTAACTACACCTGCAACTTGATCTACATATTGCTTAGGTTCAATTCCTGCTTCTTTAGCTTTAATTTCAATTTTTTGTCCATGTTCATCTGTTCCTGTTTGGAATCGAACATTGTACCCTTCTTGTCTTTTAAAACGAGCAATTGCATCAGCTAAAATAATTTCATAAGTATTTCCAATATGAGGTTTACCTGAAGTATAAGTAATTGCTGTTGTAAGATAATAATCTTTTTCGTCTTTCATCTTCTAATCTCCTTTATAAAAATAAAAAACGTCCTTATAAAAGGACGAATAATCGCGGTACCACCTTTTTTACACATTGCTGTGTCACTCAAAACTTTAACGCAGTTAACGATTATTTCTAACTATTTGAAATAACTACTCCTGGGCCATCTCTTAAAGTTTAACATACTGATTTTCACCAGCCATCAGCTCTCTAAATGTCTTGCTTTAACATCTTCCATTCTTCGTATTTATTGTATCCTTATTAACTTTATCAAACCCTTAAATCAATGTCAATGAGTTTCATTGAAAGAAAATATGTTTCACGTGAAACAAAAATAGTATAGCCTAAACTATACTATTTATATTCAGAATGTCCTTTATATTTTAATAAATCTGATACAGTAACGAATTGATAACCTTCTTTACTTAATTGATCTAAAGCCATTTCTAATCCAGCAACAGAATTTTCATGAATATCATGAATCAAGACAATATTACCATCACCAGTTTTAGACTTAGCATCTCTAATAATATTATCACATACAATTTGAGCACCATTTGTTACTTTACTATAACGCCAATCTTCTGTATCTCCATCCCATAGAATCATACTTAAACCATAAGAATAGAATGCAGATTTAACTGTATCATTTTTTGCTCCATAAGGTGGTCTTATTAATGTTGGTTCTGTTCCACAGGCTTTAAAACATGCTTCTTGTGTTTTCTTAATTTCTTCATCTAAAGCTGTAGCATCTAATTTTGTAAGTTGTGCATGTTGATATGTATGACTTGCTATCTCATGTCCTCTTTCATAAACTGATTTAACAATATCTGGATAAAGATTCATGTTTTGACCTAATTCGAAGAATGTTCCTCGACCGTTATATTTTTCAAATGCATTCATTGCTCTTTCTGTTAATGTTTTATGTGGTCCATCATCCAATGTAATAGCAATCATTTTTTTCTTTGGATCTACTTTCATTAACTTAGGTGTTTTGACATCTAATGGTGCATTAGATGGAATATTTTTATTTGCTAATTTTATGTAATCTTTATTTTCTTTATAATTAACAGTAATTTTATTTTTTAGTTTTTGATCTGTAAAATATGTAAAACTATCTTGATCTACTTTAATAGAAGTTGATTCTTTATCATACTCACTCACTCCTAAAGTATTTAATAAATCACCATATTTACCATGTAAACAATCTTTTAATGTTAACAATTGATTTGTTTTACAATCATATGTCATTATAGATTTTGTTGCTTTTGTTTTTGTCTCATCTTCATTAATACGCTTATAATCTAATTCAACAACAACATATTGTTTATAAATCTTTTTACAAGAGTAATCTAGATATAATATATCTTTTTGATCCTTTTTCTTTTTTTCCGATTTTAAATATGTGCTATATGATTCTTTAATAATTTTATTTAAATTCTTTTCTTTTAATTTAGGATAGTATAATGAAATGTAAAAATCATCATTTTCTTTTTCATAGTGTTGTACTGTTCCATATTGTTTATTTGTTTCATTATAAGTATTATAATCTTCATATTTATTTTTCTCATTAAATAGTAAAAAATAAATACCTCCCAATATTAATATCACAACCAATAATGTAATAATTACAGGTATGGATTTTAATCTTCTTTTGCTTCCATGTCTACCATAATTGTAGCTTTGTTTACTATACATATTTCCTTGTTCCTCCTGCTTATAGTATACCACAAATATATAATTTTATCTTTTGTTTCACGTGAAACAAAAAAATACCATTATTTAGAATGGTATTCTTGATAAACACTATTTTTATTAAGATTTCTTTGTTTAGCAACTTCTTTAATTGCATCTTTAGTAGACATTCCTTTTTCAATATACATATCTACGTCTTCCTTGATTGTTGTTTCAAAAGTTATTTCTTCTTCTACTTCTTGACTACCTTCAACAACAATAACCATTTCTCCTTTTAATTCTTCTACAATAGAAATAATTTCAGAAATATGACCTCTAATGATTTCTTCATGTTTTTTTGTAATTTCTCTACATAAAGCAATATTTCTATCTCCTAGAATATCTAACATTAAATTTAATGTTTTTTTAATTCTATGTGGTGATTCATAAAAAACAATTGTTTCTTTATATTTTTTTAAATCAATTAATTCTTTTTTCTTTTTCTTATCTAAATGATCTAAAAAGCCATAAAACATAAATGGTTGTGGTGCAATTCCTGAAACAACTAAAGCATCTAGACAAGCATTACATCCTGATATAGGAACAACATTTATTTCATGTTCTATTGCTTCTTTAACTAATTCATATCCAGGATCAGAAATAGCAGGATAACCGGCATCACTTACTAAAGCAATATCATTTCCTTCTTCTAATAATTGTATAAGTTTAGGAATTGATTGTTTTATGTTATGTTCATGATGGGAAATAAGTTTTGTTGAAATTTCAAAATGATTTAAAAGCTTAACAGTATTTCTTGTATCTTCTGCAGCAATATATTTTACATTTTTTAAAGTATTAATAGATCGATATGTCATTTCATCTAAATTACCAATAGGTGTTGCTACTAAATATAATGTTGGTCTTTCATTTTCAAAACTCTTTTGTCTATTCATCTATCTTCTCTCCAAACATTCTTCTTACTTCATTACTGTAACTTCCATCATCATTATGTGCATATAATGGTGGTTCGATTTTTAATCCTTTTTTTCCTTTATACATTCCTTCTACTAATAAGACATGTGAATCTCTATTCATTTTAGGATATACAAAACGTATTCTTTTAGGTTCAATATCATATTTTTGCATAATATTTAAAATATCAATCATACGATCAGGTCGATGAACAATTGCAAATCTTCCTTTGTTATCTAATAAATAAGCTGCCGCTGAAATAATACCTTCTAAATCAATTTTTATTTCATGACGTGCTATTGTTAAATATTCATTATCATTTAAGTTACTATTTTCCCCTACTTCAAAAAATGGTGGATTGCAAACAATCAGCTGTGCTTTTGGTAACTCTTTGACAACATCTTTAATATCTCCATGAACGATTTCAATTTGGTCATTTAAATCATTCATCTCAACATTTCTTCTAGCAAGATCAACCGCTTCATCTTGAATTTCTATACCTATAATTTTTTTAAGTGTTCTTTTTGAAAGCAATAATGGAATAGCAGCATTATTTGTACCAAAATCAACAATATTTTTTACATCTTTATTGATTGTACAAAACTGTGATAATAAAACAGTATCCAAAGAAAAGTTAAACATATCTTTTCTTTGGATAATTTTCAAATCATTATGTGCTAATAAATAATTAATGACTTCTTGGTTTTCCATTTTTCTTTCCTGCATGATTATTTTTATCAAATTTAATTTCGTCTAAACCAACGAATACAATTCCATTATTTGTTTCAATTTTAACAAGATCATTAATAACATTTAATCCTGTTACTTTTACATCTTTATCTTGATATTTTACATGTGATCCTATTTTAGGAAAACGTTCTTTTTCTAAAGAATAAATTTCATCTTCATATTTTAAACAACACATTAATCTTCCACATGCACCTGATATTTTTTCTATATTAATTGCTAACATTTGATTTTTAGCCATATTAATAGAAACTCCATTAAATTCTCCTAAAAGAGTTGAACAACATAATGGTAAACCACATGTTCCAATTCCACCAATTACTTTTGCTTTATCTCTTGGACCAATTTGTCTTAACTCTATTCTACATTTGAAAACAACAGCTAATTCCTTTAATAGTTCCCTAAAATCAACACGATCATCGGAAGTATACATAAAAATAACTTTTGCTTTATCTAATGTATATTCACAATTAGTAAGTTGCATATTAACATCATATCTTGAAACAATTTCTTTACATGTTACTAATGCTTGTTTTGCATCCTTAACATTTTTTTGATAATTTTCTATATCTTTTTTTGTAGCTTTTCTAACTATCTTTTTTAATTCTGTATCTAAATTAAATTCTGATATATCTTTTAATTCCTGTGATATTTCTCCAAGTTCTAATCCTCTAGCAGTTTCTACAACTACTCGGTCATCTTTTTTTAATTTTAAATTTGTGGAAAAATAATAGATCTTACCAGCACTTTTAAATTTTACACTTGCAAGTTTAATTTCTTCCATATAAATTCCTTTCTATATTCTATACATCATACTATCCATAAGTAATGGAATATTAGCATTTGTATCTAATAAGTATGATGTTTCTAATAATAATTCAATTTTCTTTATTATATCACTGTTATCATATGTTAGTGAATTAAAAAATTCTACGTGATTACAAAAAACAGCTTTTTCATTTTGTTTCACGTGAAACATATCCTTAAGTGCAAGAATAATTAAATTAATAAATAATTTAATATTTTCCTTTTCTTTATGATCTTTAAGCATATGAATTTGTGTGTTTATGATAAGATTTTCTCTATATAAAAATAAATCCTCAATAAAATTAATTGCTTGTAACATAATATCATCAAAATTATCCTGATTTAAATTTTCTAAATCATCTTCATCTTTAATAATATAAGATAAGACACTTGCTTTTTCTTCTTCATATCCTTTAGCAATCAATTTTTCTTTAAGTACTTCTTTATTATCTGGTTTTAATTCTATAACCTGACATCTAGATATAATAGTTGGTAAAATACGATTGATATTTTTAGTTGTAAAAATTGCATAAATACCTTCTGTTGGTTCTTCTAATATTTTAAGTAAAGCATTCATAGCTTCTTTGGTTGTTTTTTCAACATTCTTTAAAATATAAACTTTTGCCTTACCTTCAAGAGAAGACTTTTTGAAAGTTTCTTGTATATTTTCAATGTGTTTCTTTTTAATACTTTCCTCTTCTCCATCAATTTCTATAATATCTGCATATTGATGGTTTAATACTTTTTTACAATCTATACATTGTTCACAAGCTAAGGTTTCATTACATATAAGTGACATTGTTAGAAACTGTAATGGTTGATCAGTATTATTTCCAACAAGTAAGAATGCATGTGGTATTTTTTTTAAGTTAAATTCATTTTCAATAATTCTATAGAATAAAGGTTGATTTTCTTTTAAATAATCTTTGATCATAATATTTTCTTAATTTCCTTTAAGGCATCTTGTACAACATCTTCAACCTTTTGATCTGCATTGATTTTTACAATACGATCACTATATTGTTTACAAATTGTTAAATAACCTTCATAAACATTTTTATGAAAATCACTTTTTTCTAAATCTAATCGGTTGGTTTCTCTTTGATTAACTTTAATTCTTTCTAATCCTTTTTTATAATCAATATCAAAAAATAAAGTTTTATCTGGCATAACATCGTTTATCGCAAATAAATTCATATTATAAACTTCATCAATTCCTAGATTTCTAGCAACACCTTGATAAGCAAGTGAACTATCTACAAAACGATCACATAATACAATATACCCTTCTTTTAAAGCTGGTAATACTTTTTCTACAAGATGTTGTCTTCTTGCTGCTGCATATAATAAAGCTTCTGTACGTGCATCCATTTTTGTATTTTTCTTATCTAAAATAACATTTCTTATTTGTTCAGCAATATCAACCCCACCTGGTTCTCTTGTAAGTAAGACTTTATATCCTGATTCATTTAATATTTTTACAAGTTCTTTAGAAACTGTTGTTTTTCCACTACCTTCTGGTCCTTCTAATGTAATAAACTTTCCTGTCATAATACTTCTCTCCTCTTTCTTCATTATTATAACTGATTTTTCTATTTAAACAAGAAAAGACCTCTTGCAAGGTCTTATATTTTCTTTCTTCCTTCTAAAGATTTTAATAATGTTAATTCATCTGCATAATCAATATTACTTCCTATTGGTAATCCATTAGCAATTCTACTTGTTTCTATTCCTTTTTTCGCTAACAACTTAGCTAGAAACAATGCTGTTGTTTCACCTTCTCTTGTAGGATTCGTTGCAATAATCACTTCTTTAACTCCATCAAGTCTTTCAAATAAAGAATTAATATTTAAATCATCTATCGTTTTACCATCAATCATAGAAATCGTCCCATGTAAAACATGATATAATCCATGATATTCTCTTACCTTTTCCATAGCAAAAACATCTTTAGGACTTTCTACAACACAAATAACTGATTGATCCCTTGTTTCATCTTTACAAATTTCACAAAGTTCACCTTCACAAATATGTCCACATTTTTTACAGTAATGGATATTATCTTGAAAATGAGCTAACACATTTGCAAACTCTTGGACATATTCTTTATCCATTGATAAAACATGATAAGCTAATCTTTCTGCAGATTTACCACCTATTCCTGGTAGTCTTTTAAAACATTCAACTAAATCTGTAAATGACTTTGGATAATTCATAATACACTCCTATTCTTCAAATTCAACAATCTCATCACCAAACATATCAATCGCATATTGTTGAGCTTCTGTAAGTTCTACAACCGGTTCATGATATTCATCAATATGATGTAAAACAATTGGTTGTGGTTGTGGTAATTTTTTTTCTTTATTAAGTTGAATAAATTTTTGTCTCATATTTGGCCAATCTGCTTCCATTACTGCAATAAAATCATATTCTGATCCTAAAACTTCCTTTAAGAAATTTTTTAATGGATAATAATTTTCTGTATAGTTAATACTATTCACTTCTGGTTGATATTTCAATGTCAAAATAAAACCTTTTTCGCCAGCAGCTACAGGTTTAGCATCACATAGCATATTTGCATATTTAGCAGTATTAAGATTATAACAATATCTTCTAATAACTGGCCATTTATCTTGAATATCATTTAAAACTGTTCTTTTCGCCTGTACTAAGATATTTAAAATGTCATTAAAGTCTACTTCTATTTGAGCTGTTGTTTTTACTTCTTTTACCTCTTCTTTAGCTTCTTCCACAGGAGTTTCTACTTGTTCAACTTTCGGTTCTTTCTTTTCTTCTACCTTTTCTTGTAAATCTTCTTGAGGTTCAATTACTGGTTCTTGTACCTTTTCTACTGGTTTTTCAACCACTTCTTCTTGTTGAACTTCAACCAATGTTTCATGTGAAACATTTTCAATAACTTTTGGTTCTTCTACAACAACTTCTTTATGTTCATTTTCAATTTGATTACATATCTTTAATAAAGCTAATTCAAAATATGTTGATGAATCTACAGCCTGTCCATAATGACTACTTGCATCCATAAAAATATCAATCATTTGAAATGCTTCTTCTACTAATATATAAGGAACAATTTGTTGGATATCGTTTTTATGCAAAACAAATAATAAAGATAAATCTTGCGTGTTTTTAAAAATAATAACATCTTTTAAAACATCTATTAAATCTTGTGTCAATCTCTTTAAATCAATACTTAAAGACATCATATGATCTAATGTTTTTAAAACATTCTTCATATCCTTTGTCAGTAATAATTTAATTAAACGTATTTTTTCATCATTTGCTAATAAACCATAAACTTTATTAATATTTTCTACTGTTAAATGTCTATCATACGCTAAACATTGTTCTAAAATACTTAAAGCATCCCTCATTCCCCCATCAGCCAACTTAGAAATAATTTCAAGAGATTCTTCATCATATTCTACATTTTCTTCTTTTAATACATATTCCAAACGACTAATAATATCATGTTCATCCACACGTTTGAAATCAAATCTTTGACAACGTGAAATAATAGTTGGCAAAATTTTATGTGGTTCTGTTGTTGCTAGAATAAATACGATATGTGCTGGAGGTTCTTCTAATGTTTTTAATAAAGCATTGAATGCTTCAGGTGTCATCATATGAACTTCATCAATAATATAAACTTTATATTTAGCATTAATAGGGGCATATTTTACTTTATCTATCAAATCTCTAACTTCATTGACTCCATTATTACTTGCCGCATCAATTTCAATAACATCAGGATGATCCCCTTGAGTAATTGCTTTACAGTTAGGACATTCATTACATGGAGGATGATCTCCTGTACAGTTAATAGCTTTAGCTAATATTTTAGCAATCGTTGTTTTCCCTGTTCCACGTGGTCCAGCAAATAAATAAGCATGCGCTATTCTATTTTCTTTAATTGCATTTTTTAATGTAATTGTAACATGACTTTGTCCAGCGACATCTTCAAATGTTTGCGGACGATAAGTACGATACAAGGCTTTATATGACATATTCTCAACTCCTATCTCCTACATTATACACGAAAAAAAGATATGAGTAATCATATCTTTTGACGTTTCTTTTTAAAATAGTCTTTTATTAACTTTGAACATTTATCTTTTAAAATATCTGATTGAATCATGGGAATATAATTAAGTTTAGGATCCGGTAAATGAATCAATTTATCTAAAGACATCCATCTTGTATCACTTGCACCATAAACAACTCTTTGAATATGACTTTGAATAATAGCTCCCGAACACATTAAACAAGGTTCTAAAGTTGTATAAAGTGTACATTCATCTAAGCGCCATCTTCCTATTTTTTTACAAGCTTCTTCAATAGCTAACATTTCTGCATGACCATAAGTTTGATTTAAATACTCTCTTTGATTATATGCACGGGCAATAATTTGATCATCTTTTACAATGATACATCCAATTGGTACATCATCATGTTTTAATGCTTTTAAAGCTTCTTGATAAGCTATTTCCATATATTCTTCATCATTCATCTTTTTTTCCTCTAAAAATAAAGACCATCACACATAGACGGTACTTCTTAATGCTGCTACCTTCCGGTCCTGACATGGTTCGAAGCCGCCTATTGTAATGGCAAATATGATTATAGCGTATTTTAGATTTTTAATCAATATATAAATTCATTAAAAGTGCATCATAATACTTTTGATTGACATTAAACATTTGAGGATATCTCCCTATTTCTTGAAAATTAAACTTTTTATAAAGATTAATAGCTGATAAATTATCCTCTTTCACTTCTAAATCAAGAACTTTTAAAGATGTTTCTTTGATCATTTCTAAAGCTTCTTCCATCATCATTGAAGCAATCCCCATATTCCAATATTCTTTTTTAACAGTGATTGCAAAATGACCAATATGTTTTAATCTTTCTTTTTGTTCACCTTGAATAGATAATAAAGAAACAAGTTCATCATCAATAAAACCACATAAAAGTAAACTATTCTCTTGATCAATAAAATCTTGAATAACTTCCATTTCTTCAAATTCATTTAAATAACATTCATTTAAACCATAAGTTAAGTTATCACTTTCTCCCCCAACCTGATTTAAATAATCAATAATCATTGAAGCATCCTCAATTTCTGCTTCACTTATAAATAATTCCATCTTTCTTTTACCTTTCTATAAAAAAGAGTCACCGAAGTGACTATTTTTTAGGAATAATAATGTCTTTACCACCCATATAAGGACGTAACGCTTCTGGAATATTAATAGATCCATCTTCATTATAGTTATTTTCAATAAAAGCAATAACTGCTCTTGTTGAAGCTAAAACTGTATTATTTAAAGTAGAAACATAATAATTTCCATTTTCACCTTTAGCACGAATACCTAAACGTCTAGCTTGTGCATCTCCTAATGTTGAACAAGAACCAACTTCAAAATATTTTTGTTGTCTTGGTGACCAAGCTTCAACATCACATGATTTAACTTTTAAATCAGCTAAATCTCCAGAACAACATTCTAATGTTCTTACTGGAATATCTAAACTTCTAAATAATTCAACTGTATATGACCACATTTTGTCATACCATTCCATAGCTTCTTCTGGTTTACATAAAACAACCATTTCTTGTTTTTCAAATTGATGAACACGATAAATACCACGTTCTTCAATACCATGAGCACCTACTTCTTTTCTAAAACATGGTGAATAAGAAGTCATTGTAATTGGTAATTCTTCTTCTTTAACGATTTGATCTTTAAATTTACCAATCATACTATGTTCAGAAGTTCCAATTAAGTATAAATCTTCACCTTCAATTTTATACATCATGGCATCCATTTCATCAAATGACATAACACCTGTAACAACATCACTACGAATCATGAATGGTGGAATACAATAAGTAAATCCTTTATCAATCATGAAATCTCTAGCGTATGAAAGCATTGCTGATGATAAACGAGCGATATCTCCCATTAAATAATAGAAACCATTTCCACTTGTTCTACCTGAAGCTTCTTTATCTAAACCATTAAAACGAGCAATGATATCAGCATGGTATGGAATTTCATACTCAGGTACAACTGGATCTCCGTATTTTTGAATTTCTACGTTTTCTGAATCATCTTTTCCAATAGGTACTGAATCATGAATGATATTTGGTATTTTCATCATGATTTCTTTTAATTCTTTACCATATTCTTCTTCTTTAACTTCTAAATCTTTTAATTCTTCTGCCATAGAAGTTACTTTTGCTTTAATTTCTTCAGCTTCATCTCTTTTGCCTTCTCTCATTAAAGCACCAATTTCTTTAGAATATTTATTTCTTAAACTTCTAATTTCACTTGCTCTTGTGACAACTTCACGATAATCTTTATCTAATTTATAAGCTTCATCTACTAATCCAACTTTTTCATCTTGAAATTTTTTCTTCATATTTTCTTTGACTAAAGTAGGATTTTCTCTAATTAAATTAATATCAATCATTTTCTTTCCCCTTATATTATTAATAACTGCCTTGATTATACATCAAGGCTATTTTCTTTGCAATTCTCTTTTAATCCAAGCCATAATCACTTGAACAATCATCTCTTGTTGACTGTCATTTAACTGTGTATGTGGCTTAATATGATACCACTTATATAAACACCCTCGACAACATGAAGCCGTGGCATGTTGAGCAATAAACACAGGATGATTTTTCATCGGTGTTTGCTTTCCATCATTTAAAATTACAGCCGGTGCTATTCTTTTAGAAATAAAATCTCTGGCGTGTTGTTCTATAACATCTAAGCCTTTTTCATTACAATAATCTTTATACTTTTTAGCAAGATGAAAAGAACTTCTAAACTTTGAATGATCTAAACGATTAAACAATCTTTTTAATTCTTCCCCATTCATTTCTAAAAGAGTCAGATTACTCTGACTCTTCTTCACCTTCTTCTACAACTTCTTCTTCATTTTTAGCAACAACTTCCACAGAAGAAACCTTGCTATCATGTACTTTAATAAGTCTTACACCTTGAGTCGCACGTCCTGCTGTTTTAACTTGTTCCATAGGTAAACGAATCACAATACCATCATCTGTAATAATTAATAAATCTTCATTACCTTCTACTGCTCTAATCGCTACAATTTGTCCATTACGTTCAGTAACATTAATTGTTTTAACACCTTTTCCACCACGATTAGAAACACGATACTCATCAATTGGTGACATCTTACCATAACCTTTTTCCGTAACAACCATAATTAATTGTCCTTCACGGTTTGTTGTCATACCAATAACTTTAGAACCATCAACATTAATACCTTTTACACCACTTGCACTTCTTCCCATTGGTCTAACATGACCTTCAGAGAATCTTACAAGTTTACCATTACTAGCAGCAATTAAGATTTCATCATCCCCTTTAGTTAATTTAACACCAACTAAAGCATCATCCTCTTTTAACTTAATCGCAATCTTACCAGTTTGTCTAATGTTTTCAAATTCAGAAATATCAACACGTTTAACTAAACCTTGTTCAGTAGCAAAGAATAAATACCATTGATTATCTTCTTCAATCATCTTCTTATTAATATTAATTAATGACTTAACGCTTTCATCTTTATCAAGATTTAAAATATTAACAATTGGTAATCCCTTAGCAGTTCTACCAAATTCAGGAATATTATATCCTTTCAAACGGTATACCTTTCCTTTATTTGTAAAGATCAATAAATCATCATGTGTTGACATATGAATAAGTGAACTAATCACATCATCTTGTGTTGTTGACATACCTTTAACACCACGTCCACCTCTGTTTTGAGATTTATAAGTATCTACTGGCATACGTTTTACATAACCATTATTTGTAAGTGAGATGATAACATCTTCTACTGGAATTAAGTCTTCATCTTCAATATCAAATGTTCCTTGAATAATTTCAGTACGACGTTTATCACCATATTTTTCTTTCATTTCTAATAATTCATTTCTAATGATTTCTAAGATACGTTCTTCATTAGCAAGAATATCTTTTAAATCAGCAATTGTAATTAATAAATTATTTAATTCTTCTTCAATCTTTTCTCTTTCCAAACCAGCTAAACGTTGTAATTGCATTTCTCTTACAGCTTTAGCTTGTTTATCAGACATTCCAAATTCATCCATTAATCTTTGTTGAATGATTTCAGTTGTTCTACTTGTACGAATTAATTGAATAATTTCATCGATATGATCTAAGGCTTTCTTTAAACCTTCTAAAATATGTGCTCTTGCTTCTGCTTTATTTAATTCAAATTGTGTTCTACGACGAATAACTTCTTCTTGATGTTGTAAATAATATTGAATTAATTCTTTAAGTGTTAAAGTTTTAGGTTCATTATTAACTAAAGCAATATTATTGACACCAAATGTTGTTTGTAAAGAAGTTAATTTATATAATTGATTTAAAATAACTTCTGCTTGAACATCTCTCTTTAATTCAATGACAATTCGAATTCCTTCACGGTTTGATTCATCACGAACATCACTAATACCTTCAACAACTTTATCACGTGCTAAATGCGCAATCTTTTCGACTAATCTTGCTTTATTTACTTGATAAGGAATTTCATAAGCAACGATTCTTTGTCTTCCCTTATGTTCTTCAATTTCTGTTTTTGCACGCATAACGATTAAACCATTACCTGTTTCATAGGCTTTTTTAATCGCACTCTTTCCTAAAATATATCCTCCTGTAGGAAAATCAGGTCCTTGAATATAATTTTCCATTAATTCTAAAACAGTAATATCAGGATTTTTACTTACCGCAATAACGGCATCAATCACTTCACCAATATTATGAGGTGGCATATTTGTAGCCATCCCAACAGCGATTCCTGTTGTCCCATTGACCAATAAGTTAGGAATACGACAAGGTAATACTGATGGTTCTCTTTCTTCACCATCATAGTTTGGAATAAAATCAATCGTATCTTTATTGATATCTCTCATTAATTCCATTGAAATTTTAGACATTCTCGCTTCAGTATAACGCATAGCGGCAGCGCCGTCACCGTCAATTGAACCAAAGTTTCCATGACCATCTACAAGCATATAACGATATGAGAAATCTTGTGCCATTCTCACTAATGCTTCATAAATTGAAGAATCTCCATGAGGGTGATATTTCCCCATAACTTCCCCAACGATACGCGCAGATTTCTTATACGCTTTATCACTATAACAACCAAGTTCATTCATACCATAAACAATACGTCTTTGAACTGGTTTCATTCCATCTCTTACATCAGGTAATGCACGTGCTACGATAACTGACATGGCATAATTCATGAAAGAAGTTTTCATTTCTGATGTTAATTGAATTTTTCTAATTCCTTTTTCTTGATTATCCATTTTCTACTCCTTCTAAATATCTAAATCAGTTACATATTTTGCATTTTCTTGAATAAATTCTCTACGAGGTTCAACTTTTTCTCCCATTAAAACATCAAAAATCATATCTGCTTCCATCGCTTCATCTAATTCAATACGATTTAAAATACGATGTTCAGGATCCATTGTTGTTTCCCATAATTGATCCGCATTCATTTCTCCTAACCCTTTATATCTTTGGATAGAATATTTTGCACCTTCACCTAACTTTGTTCTTAAATCATCTAATTCTTCATCACTATATAAATAATGTTCTTCTTTTCCATGTTTTAATAAATAAAGTGGAGGTTGAGCCGCATAAACAAAGCCACCTTCAATTAAAGGTTTTAAATAACGATATAAGAAAGTTAACATTAAAATACGAATATGTCCTCCATCGACATCGGCGTCGGTCATAATAACGATTTTATGATAACGTAATTTATTAATATCAAAATCTTCACCAATTCCTGTACCAAAAGCAGTAATCATACTACGAATCGTATCACTTGATAAAACACGATCTAATCGCGCTTTTTCAACATTTAAGATTTTACCACGAAGCGGTAAGATAGCTTGAATACGACGATCTCTACCCATCTTAGCACTACCTCCGGCAGAATCCCCTTCGACAATGAAGATTTCACATTCACTAGCATCTCTTGATGAGCAGTCAGCTAATTTCCCAGGCAATGATGTAATTTCCATTCCTGTTTTTCTTCTTGTCATTTCACGTGCTTTTTTCGCAGCTAAACGTGCATGAGAAGCAACGATTGCTTTTTCAACAATAATTTTGGCAGTATCAGGATTTTCTAATAAAAATTGATCCAATGATTTAGAAATAATATTTGAAGCAATTTTTCTTACTTCTGCATTTCCTAATTTTGTTTTTGTTTGTCCTTCATATTGAGGATCAGGATGTTTAACAGAAATAATCGCTGTTAAACCTTCACGACAATCTTCTCCTGATAAAGCATCATCTTTTTCTTTTAAGAAGTTTCCTTTTCTTGCATAGTTATTAATAACCCTTGTAAGAGCTAAACGGAAACCTTCTTCATGTGTTCCTCCTTCATGTGTATTAATATTATTACAGAAAGAGTAAATATTTTCTTGATAACCATCATTGTATTGCATTGAAACTTCAATCTTAATATCATTTTGCATATCTTCTACATAAATGATTTCATCATGAATTGGTGTTTTATTTTTGTTGATATAAGCAACATATTCCTTAATACCACCTTCATACATATAATCATGTTCACGATTTTGTCCATCTCTTAAATCAGTTAAACTAATTCTTAATCCCTTATTTAAGAAAGCAAGTTCTCTAATTCTTTGTCTTAAAACTTCATAATCATAAGTTGTTGTTTCTTTAAAGATTTCAGCATCTGCTTTAAAAGTAACCTTTGTTCCTTGCTTATCAGTAGGTCCTAATTCTTTTAATGGTGCAACTGGTGTCCCACCATTTTCAAATCTTTGATAGTATTCTTTTCCATCACGATAAACATTGACTTCTAGCCATGAAGATAAGGCATTAACAACAGAAGCACCTACACCATGCAATCCACCGGAAACTTTGTAGCCTCCGCCACCAAATTTACCACCAGCATGTAAAACAGTAAAAATTGTTTCAACTGTTGATTTACCTGTCTTAGCGTGTTTTCCAGTTGGCATTCCACGACCATCATCAATAACTTCAACTACATCGTCATCTTTCAAAATTACTTTAATATGACTTGCATACCCTGCTAAAGCTTCATCGATTGAGTTATCAACAATTTCCCAAACCAAATGATGTAACCCTCTAGATGATGTTGTACCAATATACATACCTGGTCTTTTTCTAACAGCTTCTAATCCTTCTAATACTTGGATATCTGACTCATCATAGCTATGTTGTACTTTATTTTCTTCTGCCATCATTTTTCCTCCCTATGATTAATATTAATTTTCTTAGCTTCTTTAATAACATGATGTTCTATTCCATCTATTGATGTTGTTGTAATAAACGTTTGAATACGATTATTTAAAATATCTAAAAGTTTTGTTTTTCTTTGATCATCTAATTCTGATAAAACATCATCTAATAAAAGAATAGGATATTCTCCAATTTCTTCTTTTATTAATTCTATTAAAGCTATTTTCATACTTAAAACGATTGTTCTTTGTTGACCTTGAGAAGCAAACTGATGTGCACTCTTATTATCAATAAAGATCTTCATATCTTCCTTATGAATTCCATAATAAGTACTTAAATATCTTAAATCTCTTTCAATTCCTTTTTGATAAAGTTTTAAAATATCTTCTTTATTAACATCTTTAATAAAACATTCATATCGCAATTCAACGATCTCATGACAATTTGCAATATTTAAATAAATATCTTTTACTTTTAAAGATAAACGTTCGATAAAATTATTTCTTTTTTCAATAATCTTAATTTGAACTTTAGCTAATTGCTCATCTAAAGTTTCTAGATATTCATCATATTTACCTCTTCTTTGATTCAATAATTTAAGATACTGATTTCTTTCCTTTAATAATCGATTATACTTAGTAAGATAAAAAACATAAATTGGTGAGATTTTAGATAACTCCAAATCTAAAAACTTTCTTCTAATACTCGGAGAACCTTTAACCAATGATAAATCATCTGGTACAAAGACAACCGCATTTAAATAACCTACATAATCTGAAATCTTTAAAATATCTTTTCCATCTACTTTTGCTTTTTTTGATTCCTTAGATAAAATAAGTTCTAATTGATGCATTCTTTCATTAGAAAAAACATTTCCTTTTACTTTTGCAAAGTCATGATCAAATCGAATCATTTGATCATTGATATGTGTTCTAAAAGATTTACAGACAGATAATAAATAGATTGCTTCAATAATATTCGTTTTCCCTTGAGCATTCCCACCAATTAAAATATTAATTCCTTGATCAAACTCAATAAAAAAATGATTATAATTTCTAAAATCAGTCAGTTCTAAATTATTGATGCGCATTTATACAATAAAAATTTCCTTCAAATTCAACTTGGTCACCATCATGAAGCTTTTTTCCTCTTCTAAGTTCCACTTCACCATTGACCTTTACTTGACCATCTTTAATAATCATTTTTGCTTCAATCCCACTAGATACAAGATTAACAAATTTTAAAAATTGATCTAATTTAATATATTCATCTTTAATTGGTATTTCTTTCATACTTAACCTTCTTTTCTCTATAATTGTACTAAGTTAGTATATCATAAAAATCATAAAAATTCAAAATATTGCGCTATATTCGCTATTTTTATTTACGAATAGAAAAATACTTTTTTGATAAAAAAGCTCTTAAAATAAAAATTACTCCCCAAATAAACAATTAAAAGGAAAATTTACAAAAAAAAGAAGCTTTCGCTTCTTAATATGTTCTAACTGGTAAAACAAGTTGTAATAATTCATCAGAATCAAAATCTTTAACGATGAATGGTTTCATTTCTCCAGTGAATAATATTTTTATTTTATCACCACTAAATGATTTAATAGCATCACTTGCATATTTACAACTAAATGAAATAGTAAGTGGTTCTCCTTTATAGAAAGAAGAAGCTAAATTTTCTTCTACTGAACCAATTTCTTGTTGATATGAAGATAAAATAACTTGTTCATTAGACATATCTAATTTCACAATATTATTTTGTTCATTTAATAATAATGAAACACGGTCAATCGCATTTAATAAATCAGCTCTATTAATATCTAATTCATAATCAAATTCTAAAGGAATCAATCGAGCTGTATCAGGATAAGATCCATCAATTAAACGTGTTTGAATAATATTTTTATCAAACACAAATAATACTTTACGTTCAGATACATATAATTCAATAAGTTCATCTTTTTCAATAATCTTACTAATTTCATCTAAACTTAATTTAGGAATCGTAATATTAAAAGTCACATCTTCATCAATAGAAATAATCTTTTTTGCTAAACGATAACTATCAGTAGCAACAACTTCTAAAACATGATCATGCGCTTTAAAATTGATACCAGTTAAAATAGGTCTTGTTTCTTTATCACTAGCAGCAAACTTTGTTTCTCCAATAATATCTTTTAATACAAGAGCATTCATTATAAAATGAGTTCCTGTTTTACTTAAATCAATACGTGGATATTCAATAGCATCAGTACCATTTAAGCTGTATTCAATTTGACTTCCTTTAATACGAGTAAGTAAACCATCAATAATTTCAATTTCAATATCGTCACTATTGATCTTTCTTACAATATCAAAAATATAACGACTATTTAAAACAACTGCTCCTTCTTTAAGGATTACTAAATCATCATCTTCATCAATAATTGTTTGAATAGTGATATCACTATCACTTCCTGTTAAGATAAGTTGATGAGCTTGTAAATCAAATTTAATACCTGTTAAAACAGGTAAAGGACTACGAACAGATACAGCTCTTGTTGCTTTAGCAAGTGCGTTTAATAATTTTATTCTTTTAATTTTAAAATGCATATTTGCCTCCTGTTATTTATATATTTAAAAATAAATCATTATTACTATTAGCATGTGAACAATGTGCGTAAATGTAAAATATGTTGATTTTATCAATGTTTTTTATATGAATATCAATGTGCACATATTGTTGATATTAGTCACTACATTGTGCCTAACTTTTGTTTAAGCTTATCTACAGCAAGTTTATAATCTGGATCTTTTTTGATTTTTGTTTCTACTCTTTTACAAGCTTTCATAACTGTAGAATGGTCTCGATTGGAAAAAGTTGTTCCAATTTCACTAAAAGTAATATCCAAAAGTTCCCTCATTAAATACATACATATTTCACGAGGTGTTACTAAGTTTCTCGTTCTATTTTTAGAAATAATTTGACTAATGGTTAAATAATAGAATTCAGCGGTTGTTTTTAAAATGAATTCTTTTGTTAGTGGTTCTTGTGCTTTTTTTATAGTTTTTTGATCTTTAAAGACTTCAGATGCAAAATTCATATCTATGTAATTAGTTGATTCCATGATACTACAGAAGAATAGTCGTTTTAATTGACCTTCTAAAGAACGAATATCATTACAATAATTCATAACCATGAAGTCTAAAACATCATCTGTAATAACTAAATCTGTATTACCTAGATTTTCTATTTTCTTCTCTAAAATTGCCTTTGCTGTTTCAAATTCAGGTGGATCTATTCCAAAAGATAGACCTGATTTAAAACGACTAATTAAACGTTCTTCAATTCCTTGAAGTTCATCAGGCATTTTATCACTTGTAATAACAATTTGATGATTGTTATTAATGATTTCATTAAATATATGGAAGAACATCTCACTACTTTTTTCTTTTCCAAATAAAAATTGAATATCATCAATTAATAAAATATCAAGATTTCTATAATAACTATAAATCTCATCTGTTGTATTTGTTTTTATAGAATTAATAATTTCATCCACAAAATCCTTAGAAGTAATATATCTTACTAATAAATTAGGATTTGTTTCTTTTGCTTTATTTCCAATAGCATTTAATAAATGTGTTTTTCCAAGCCCTGGATGACTATATAAAAATAAAGGATTAAAGTTCATACCAGGTTTAGTTGATACAAGTAAAGCAGCATTTTGTGCCATACGGTTTGAATTTCCTACGATAAAATTAGCAAATGTCATATCAGGATGAAGATGACTATCGATTTTAGGAACCCTTTTTTGTTTAGATTTTTTATATTCTTCTACTTCTAATACTTTGATTTTTATTGGTTTAGAAAAAGAATTAGAAAGAATAGATTCTATTTCTGCTTGTTTTTCTAAAATAGCATCAATATTCCATTTTAATTCAGTGGTGATAATAACTTGATTATCTTCAATTTCTTCTAGAGTTGCAGGTTTAAATAGTGAGTCCAAGATGATCTTATCATCAACTATTTTATTTTTTTCTAAAGTTTCTACACAAGATGACCAGATTTTGTTTAAATCTTGCACAATTTTCAACTCCCTTTCGACTCAATTATATAAAAGATGTGAACTCTTTTAAAGGAAAAATACTGTCTGCACAATAGCTTCACAATTTTATTCACAAAAAATGTGAGAAATATCAATCATTTAGAGTACTTATTCACATTATTCACAACTTCGTTTTTCGCTATGAATTTTATTAAATGTGAACTTAGTGCATATTGTATAGAATAAAAAACAATGTGCACATAGCTGTTCACAATAAAAAATACGCTGATATCAGTATATTTTTTACTAATTCACCCATATGAATAACTCGATTCACCACGTGAATAAGCATGTGCAAAACTTGTCAAAACATAAAATTTAACAAAAAATGAATATTCACAATGTGAATTTTAAGAAAAAATCCGATTTTTCCTAGAAAAATAGAAGAAATGTAAGATAAAGGTTAAGATGAAATAATATTCACTTTAGGATGTGAATATCTAAAATAAAGAGTTTATTCACATTAGATTAGTGACTATTTTAAATATATTGTATAAATATTGATACAAAAGTACGTAAATACTTAGAAGTGCACACTTGATTTTAGGGGGAAAAACAAGGATTTATAAGGAGTTGGAGGAAAATGTGAATAAGTTTTTTTATGAGCTTTAAAGAAATTCACATGTTGTCGTACGTACTTGATTGAAAAATGTTCACAAATAATGTGCATTTAATAAGAGTTATGCTTAGTGATGGTACTTTTTTTGATAAAAGTACTTATTTTTATACAATTTTCTATCTATTTCGATATATCACAAGATGTGAATAATAAAGTAAGGAAACTTATTCACAATAAAGAGAATTTTTCTAAATTAAAAAAGTTCACAAAAAAATGTGCAAATAATCATTAGAAATTGTTATTCTTATTATTTGTCATCATTAAAAATCATGAATTTAAGAGTAGAAATATAGAATTTAGAATTGACTTGTCACAATAATTCCTATAAGATATAGGAGCATATGTTATTTGTATAAAAAGATAAAAATTTTGGAGGTGTAAAATATGAAAAGAACATATCAACCAAATAAAAGAAAAAGAGCAAAAACTCATGGTTTTAGAGCTAGAATGGCAACTGTTGGAGGAAGAAAAGTAATCGCACGTCGCCGTAAAAGAGGAAGAAAAGTATTAACTGCTTAATGTAAAATCCACTTTTTCGGTGGATTTTTTTCTAAAATTTTATGAAAAAAGAATTTAGAGTAAAAAGAAATGAAGATTTTAGCAAGATTATTGCTAGAAAAAAGAGTTTTGCGAATTCTTGTTTTATTATTTATAAAGATGAAAATCAAATGGGCCACGGACGCGTTGGTATTTCTGTAAGCAAGAAATTAGGAAATGCTGTTACTAGAAATAAAATCAAAAGACAGTTACGCATGATGATTCAAGAATGTTTTCATTTTGATGAAGAAGTTGACTATATAGTAATTGTAAGAAAAAGATTCTTAGATAATACATATATAGAAAATAAAAAAGAATTAGAGTATTTGTACAAAAAAGTAAAGAGAAAGGAGATCAGCAAATGATCTTAGATAACAAAACTAAAAAATATTTTAAAATTATTTGTTTAGTTTTATTTGTTGTAGCCTTAACTGGATGTACAGCAAATCTTGATTCAAGTGGTAAACTGATTGCTAAAAGAGCAATTAATTTAAACACACCATGGTCTATGAAGTCAGGAATTTTTGATTTCTTATTAGTTATTCCTATTTCTAAAAGTATTATTTATTTAGGAGATGTTTTATTAAATAATATCGCTTTAGGTGTTGTATTAATTACTATTTTAATTAATATTATCATTTTACCAATTATGATTAAATCGACAGTATCTCAACAAAAGATGCAATTGATTCAACCAGAAATGGAAAAAATTCAAAATAAATATAAAGGTAGAAAAGATCAAACTTCTCAAATGAGAATGTCTGCAGAAATTCAAGCTTTATATAAGAAAAATGATGTCAGTATGTTGGCTTCATTTACAACATTCTTAACATTACCAATTATGTTTGCAATGTGGCAAGCGGTTCAACGTATTGAAATCTTATATCAAACAAATATGTTTGGTATTAACTTAGGTGCTAAACCAATCGATCACGTATTTAAATTCGAGATTGCTTATATTGTATTACTTGCCATTGTTGCTTTAACTCAATATTTTGCGATGAAAATCAATACAATCATGTCAAAAAGAAATCCAAAATATAGAGAAACATCACAAATGCAATCAATGAACATGATGAATAATTTCATGACATTATTTATCATTTACTTTGCAGCAATTATGCCTGCAGCAATGTCACTTTATTGGATGACAACAAACATTATTACAATTGTTAGAACATGGTATATTTATATTTACCATGTTGAAAAAGCACAAAAAGAAGTTGATCAAGCAAATACAAATTATTTAACAAAAAGACAAAATAAAAAATAAATAGAGGTATTTATATGAAAACTTATACTGGAAAAACAGTAGATGATGCTGTTAGTAAAGCATGCCTTGATTTAGGTGTAACAATTGATCAATTAAATTATGAAGTTACTTTAGAAACTAAAGGTTTATTTAGTAAAAAAGCTGAAATTGCTTGTTGGACAGTAGAAATGGTTCAAGAATATATTGAAAATCTTATAAGAAAAATCTTAACAGATATGCAATTTGAAGTAGAAACTGTTTCTTATGTTCAAGATGGTAGAATTTATTGCAATATTAATACAAGCAATAACTCTATTTTAATTGGTAAAGCTGGTGTTATTTTAAGAGCAATTAACTTAATTATTAAAAATGCTGTCAGTACAACATTTAAAAAACGTTTAGAAGTAAGCGTTGATATCAATGGTTATAAAGAAGAACGTTATAAAAAAGTTGCAAGTATGGCAAGACGTTTTGGTAAAACAGTTTTAAGAACAAAAGCTGATTTAAAATTAGATCCAATGCCTGCAGATGAAAGAAAAGTGATGCATCAAGAGATTGCAAAGATGGATCATTTAAAAACTGAATCTAAAGGTGAAGGAAAAAATAGATATATGACAATCTCATATGTAGATTAAGCCGCTTATGCGGTTTTTTCTTTAGGGAGGAAATAATGGAAAATTTAATTTTTAGTTTAAATGCGACGGTTCCTGTTTTTGCGATGATTATATTAGGGATATTATTTAAAAAAATAGGAATTATTGATGATGTTTTTGCATCAAAAATGAATAAATTTGTCTTTTTAATACCACTACCAGTATTACTATTTAAAGACTTAGCGACATTAGATTTTAAGGAAATTTGGGATACGAAGTTCGTCTTATTTTGTTTTTTTATTACCATTTTCAGTATTTTAATAGTAACAATACTTTCTTTTTTATTAAAAAATAAAAAGAATCAGGGAGAATTTATTCAAGCAAGCTATCGTAGTTCAGCGGCATTACTAGGAATTGCATTAATTCAAAATGTATATGGAAAAGCAACAATGGCGCCTTTAATGATTATTGGAAGTGTACCTTTATATAACATTATGGCTGTCGTTGTCCTTTCTTTCTTTTCACCTGAAAGAAAAGGAATAAGTAAAGAAATGTGGATGAAAACTTTAAAAGGTATTATCACCAATCCTATTTTAATTGGAATTGTGATTGGACTTTGTTGGTCATTACTTCATTTACCAATGCCTACAATGTTAGATAAAACAGTCACTTCGATTGGGAATGTAGCTACTCCTCTTGGTTTAATGGCAATGGGTGCTACATTTAATTATAAAAAAGCTTTAGGAGATTTAAAACCAGCCCTTTGTGCTACTTTCATTAAATTATTTGGTTTCTGTACTCTCTTTTTACCATTAGCTATATTCTTTGGATTTAGACAAGAACAACTGATTGCTATTCTTGTTATGCTTGGCTCAGCAACCACAGTATCATGTTATGTTATGGCTAAAAACATGGGACATGAAGGAGTTCTTACAAGTACAGTGGTCATGTTGACAACTTTAATAAGTGGTTTTTCTATTACTATGTGGCTTTATATTTTAAAAACTTTACAATTCTTATAAAAAAATGAGTGATTTTAGTCACTCATTTTTACTGTTGTGTAGTAGTAGGTTCAGCTGGAATTGTTGTTTCCGGTGTAGCTGGAGTTGCTTCAGGTTGTGCTTCAGGTTGTTGTTCAACTTTCATTGTACCCACAGCAATAATTGCTTCATGACCTTTATAATAACTATTGGCTTCTTTTTTCTTTGAAAGTAATTTACCATCTTTATCATAAACTAAACGATAAGAAACGGCTTTACCACCATTAGATCCAGCTTGCTTTGTAACTTGTTGACCTTCAGGAATAGTATCATCATTTTCATATTTTGTGTTATATGCGACATCCCCTGTTCTTTCACTTGTAAACTTCACATAACTTCCATCAACATCAGTTCCAATAATTTTACATGTTAACTTACCGCCAGCATAACTTGCTTCTATTTTAATTGGATAATCTCTATTATTTTTAAATTTAAAATCAGGACCACCCCAAGAAACAGTGGCATCTCTTCCAATTGGTACATAACTTGAAATATACGTATGATTTGTTCTTTCAGTTACTTCTAAATTAGCTAAAACAACAGCATTATATAATGTTGAAGAAGTTTGACAAACGCCACCTCCAACTTCTTGAACAGTTTCGCCATTTAAATAAGCTCCTGCTTCACCAAAACCATTTTCTTTTGTTCTTTTTCCAACTGTTTGATTGTAAGAAAATTCTTCACCTGGAAGTAAGATCACATTACATTTTTCACCAGCAAGTCTAACATTGTTTTTTCTTACAGATGAACCATTTACAGTTGTTGTATATTCACCTAAAACATCTTTAAATAAATTCTTTTCTAAATCTTCTTTAGTAATACTAGGAACAATAGCTTTTGCTTTAACTTCAAATTCTTTTCCTTCTTTAGCTTTATTAAAAGCACTAATTGAATCATCTAAATCATATTTAGCACCATATTGTTCAGCTACAATTTTATAATCATTATTTTTATCTAAAGTCGCATTTTTACCTTCCTTAGATAAAGTCTTATAAATTGTTTTCATAACACTTTCATCTTCTGAAACAGATGAAGGTTTAATCTTTAAAGTTTTATTGAAATCATATTCATTTAAAGCAGTTTGAATTGTGTTATAAACATCTTTTTGTTTAACTGCTTCACCACTTTTACCTTTAGTAAAGATAACTTTTGTTTTTTCAACTTTATAAGTAGTAGGTACTAAAGTTGAATAATCTAAAATACCTGATTTTTTGATATCTTTATTAAGTTGTTTTTGATCTTTAATATCTATAGAAATATTTTCATTATGTTTTAATAAATAATGATAACCTTTAGTAAAGAAATTATTATATTTCTTTTGAATATCATTAACTTGATCTTTAATGTTAACTTTAACATTATCTTTCATATCTATTTGATACTTTTGATCATTCAATGATAAATTCAATAATAGATTTTTTTCATCCTTTTGATACTGTTTTTCAAGCTGAGTGACAATTTCATCCTTAGACATATTATTGACCTTTATGCCATTAATTGTCATATTCTTGATAAATCCATTACCTGATGCTAGAAAACATAAAATGATATAAATAACCAATATCACTCCTATAACAGCACCTCCGATTATAGGAACTTTTTTATTCAGCTTTTTCATTTTTTCACCCCTATTTGTACATAATAATATATGATTAAAATATAGAAATCAATCGAAAAAAATCATATATCAAAAATAAAAAATATTTGTTATAATGAGGGAGTTATTTATTGATAAAATCAACAAAATAAGATAGTATCAAAAAGAAAGGTGGTATGAAAATGAATGATGATATTATTGTTGCAGTAGCAACATCAAGACTAGAAGCAGCAATTTCAATTATCCGTTTATCAGGAAAAGATGTTATTGCATTTGTTCAACAGTTTTTTACAGGAAAGATTATAAATAAAGAGAGTCATACCATTACATACGGTTATATAAAAGATAATGGTGAAAAAATAGATGAAGTATTAGTAAATATCTATCGTGGGAAAAGAACTTTTACAGGAGAAGAAATGGTTGAAATCAATTGCCATGGTGGTGTTTATATTACAAATAAAGTAGTTGATCTTTGTTTACATCATGGAGCAAGACTGGCAGAACGTGGTGAATTCAGTAAACGTGCTTTTTTAAATGGACGTATTGATTTATCACAAGCAGAAGCTATTAGTGATATTATTACGGCTAAAAATAGTTATGCTTCTTCTCTTGCTTTAAAAGGAATTCAAGGAAGTATTAGTCATTTTATTAAAGATTTAAAAGAAGATTTAATTCAAATTATTACGCAAATAGAAGTCAATATTGATTATCCTGAATATGAAGATGTAGAAGAATTAACAGCAGATAAGCTTTTACCAATGTCTACTTCTTTAATTGAAAAGATGAATAAAATCATTGAAGATTCTAAAAATATTAAATTATTAAAAGAGGGAATTCAAACAGCCATCATTGGTAAACCCAATGTTGGTAAATCTAGTTTATTAAATGCGATGTTAAAAGAAGAAAAAGCGATTGTCACAAATATTGCTGGAACAACAAGAGATGTCGTTGAAGGATCAGTAACAGTAGATGGTATTTTATTAAATATGATCGATACAGCAGGAATTAGAGAAACAGATAATATTGTAGAAAGTCTTGGGGTTGAAAAATCAAAAGAAATGATTAAAAAAGCAGATCTTGTTTTATTAGTTATTGATGGAAGTAAAGAACTTGATCAAGAAGATCAAAAGTTACTTGAACTTACAGAAGATACAAATCGTATTATTATTATTAATAAAGCAGATTTAGGTAAGAAAGTTGATTTAGAAGGAATTGAAATATCGGCTAAAGAACAAGATATTTTAGCGCTTACTAAAGAAATTAAAAAGAAATTTAATTTAGGACTTATAAGTAATCAAGAAGAATATTATCTTACTAATGCTAGACAAACACAATTATTAGAAAAAGCAGCTTCTTCTTTACAAATAGCAATTGATGCGATGAAGATGTCTATACCATCAGATCTTATTGTAGAAGATCTTTATGATAGTTGGTCTTGTTTAAAAGAAATATTAGGAGAACAAGCAAAAGAGGATTTATTAGATGAATTATTTAAACGCTTTTGCATCGGTAAATAAGATGAATACAAATGAAATATTAGCACAAAGATTTTATCGTTTTTTTAAGTATACAAGGAATGTAGCATTAATTGCGTTTATTGTTTTCTTTATATTAAATGCAATTAATACAGGAAATAGTATTTTATATTGGATTTGTTATGGATGTTTAATGGTTTCTATTGTAGGAGCAATGCAATCAGTTTTGTTGTATGTTCTTTCAAAGTATTATAAAAAGAGGTAATTTGAATGGAAAAAATATTTGAACAAATTGATAATTTGTTTGTAAATGGGGTTATTAATGGCATTATTTCAATTGTTATTGCAGGGATTGTTTTAATTGCAATCAATAAATTATTAAATAAGTTTATTAAAAAGAAATGGCCTGATAATTATGTTTTACAAAAAAGAATTAAAAAGATTATTCTCATTACAATCTTTTTAGCAATTATATGTAGTGAAGTGAAGTTTTTAAAATCATTTGCGACTGCCTTACTTGCATCTGGAGGAATCGTTGCCGTAGTTATTGGACTTGCCAGTCAAGAAGCTGCAGGTAATCTTATTAATGGTGCCATGATTATGGCTTATAAGCCTTATAAGATTGGTGATTTTATTGTTGTTACAGGACATAATGTTAGAGGAACTGTTATTGATATTTCACTTAGACATAGTGTTATTGAAACATTAGAAAAGACCCAAATGATTGTTCCTAATGATATTATGAATAAAGCAATTATTGAAAATATTTCACAAATCGAACATGTTAAAGCAAATTATCTTTATATCGATATTTCTTATGAAAGTGATATAGATCAAGCAATCAAAGTGATTCAAGATCTTGTTGTAAAACATCCTTTATTCATTGATGGAAGAAAAGATAAAAAGGCTCCATTAGTCCCTGTGATTGTTTCTGATTTAAAAGATAGTTCTATCCAACTAAGAGCAACAATCACTAGTGAAGATAATGTACAAGGTTTTCAAATGCTTGCAGATATTCGTAAAGATTTAGTCACTGAATTTAAAAAGGAAGGTATTGAAATACCTTACCCTCATATGCATATTGTTAAATAGTGTAAAAAGGAGAAAATACTGATAATATCAATGTTATTCTCCTTTTCTTTTGAAATTTATTGTTAAATACTAATTATAAAAATAAAGATATTATTTAAATTTAGTAGTATATTATAAAATGAAGAAATAAAAAAATATATTTATTCACAATATTGACGGAACGAAAAAATTATCATATTATAATTATGTAGTTTTGTATTACCATAATATATGTATAAATTATAAAAAAGTACATATATTTTAGTATAATCGGGCGCAACTCCTGGTTTCTCCGCTGCGGAGAGTTTAAATATGAGCAGAATAAAAGTAAGTTGCAAGAAAGGATTCTGAATTTTCAGAATCCTTTCTTTGTATGTGGGAGGATATATGTATAGTGTAATAGAATTAAATAGTTTAATATATAAGCCAAAGATTAACGATATATCATTATTTTTACTGAAAGAATACTATGAAATATTTTTACATCCTTTTATATATCACTATTATATAAAATCTTCTAATATAGAAAAAAATATTGAACTTCGTTTTGAAAAAGAAAACTTTTGCCATTTGTTAGGAATAGAATCAATAGCTAAAAATGCTATTGCTAATAGGTTATTACATAATTATAGAGGATTAAATGGATGGAATAATATTGAAAATGGAATGATAAGTATTAAACATTTAAAATTATTAAATAATAAGAAATTTAATAGTGTAAAAGCAAAGTATGTGTATTTTTATTTGATTCCAAATTTAGTAAAACAGCCAATGGCAGTTAAATTTGATGTTAATAAAATTAGTAATTCTACTAAAATTAGGTGTGAAATTTTATTTTATAGTAAAGTTGAGGGTGATAGTGCAATTATACATTTAGGAATAGAAAAAAATGCAGAAGGATACTATTTTCCTAGAACTTTTTTTGTAGAAAAAGTATCAAATAAAGAAGATGATATATATATTGCAAATCAAGAAGAAATTAATGTGAAGATAGATAAAAGAATTATTATGTTATAGATTAAGTTATATTCTTTAATAAAGAAAAGAAGAAAATACTGATATATAAATGTTATTCTTCTTTTCTTTTTATAAGAACTGTTCAAGATTCATTACTTTAAATTTCCAAAAAAGTATTTATTTCTTAAATAATCAGCACAATCTTTTGAAATCCTATCATCCGTATAAGCAGAATTTATACTACCATAAAGCTCATCAAGATAGCAGTCGAATAAACTATCATTCCAAGAATGTGTTTTAACCATCATAAGGTCATCTTCTAAATATTTTGGAAGACCGTATTCGTACAATTCTTCTTTTTCATCTTTTAACATAATTATCATCCTTTATTATAAAATAAGTATTTATTGTGATAAATCAATCTAAATATTATATGCAAATTATACCATTTAAAAGTAAAAGATTGCATCTATTTTTACATTGTAGAATAAAAAAGAAATATGAGGATTACCCCCATACTTCTTCAGCGATTTCTTTAACAAGTTTAAGTTTAGCCCATTGTTGTTTTTCCGTTAATTTATTACCAATTTCACATGAAGCAAAACCACATTGAGGACTTAAATATAAACGTTCTAAAGGAATATATTTAGTTGCTTCATAAATTCTTCTTTTAACAAGTTCTTTATCTTCTAAATCAGGTTTCTTTGTAGTAATAAGACCTAAAACAACTTTCTTATCTCCTGATACTTTCTTTAATGGAGCAAAACCACCAGAACGATGATCATCATATTCTAAGAAATAAGCATCTACATTTTCTTCACCAAAGAGTAAATCAGCTACACCATCATAAGCTCCTGAACTAAAGTAAGTAGAATGATAATTTCCTCTACATACATGAGTATTAATTGTTAAATCTACAGGTGCACTTGCAACAACTTTATTATTTAAATCTAATAATAGTTGTTTATATTTTTCTAATGCTTCTCCCTTTCTTCCTGTTAAACTTACAGCAAGTTCAGGATTAACCATACCACCCCATACACAATCATCAAATTGTAATTGACGGCATCCAGCATGATAAATTTCTTGAACAAATTCATTGTATGCTTTAACAACATCATCCCCAAAAGCTTCTTCACTACCATAGAAACATAATGTTTTATCTAATAAATCAGCTCCTGTAAAGAAAGCATAGAATTGACCAGGTGAAGGAATTGTTTGTTTAGCTACAGTATTTTCATCTTCTAATGCTTTAACAAATTTAAAATGTTCTACAAAAGGATGATCTTTACAAGAAATCTTTCCTGTCATAAAAGTATCATCAATCATTGCAGCTTCACCATCAAACGTTTGATTGCCATCTACAGTCTTTTTATGTTCAACCCCTTCAAATCCCCACATAAAGTCTAAATGCCACGTAGAACGTCTAAATTCACCATCTGTGATAGTATGATAACCTAACTCTTTAAGTTTATTTACAAGTTCTACAATACATTCATCTTCTACTTTAGTAAGTTCTTCTTTAGTTATATTATTTAATTCATAATTTTTTCTAGCTTCTTTTAATCTTTCAGGACGTAAAAAACTTCCTACAAATTCATATCTATTTAATTGACTCATATTATTCATTCCTTTCAAACTATGTCTTTATTTTATCAATCAAAACATAGTTTGAATAATACAAATAATAACTACTTAGATATAGTTTTAAACTATATTCACAATTGTGCATAATGCACAATTGTATGCAATATTCTCATAACCTCAACACATATAATTTTTAAACTTTCTTACATATAATATAAGTAACAAAAGGGATATAAAATATTAAGGAGGAACAAAAACATGTGTGTAAACTACTATTCATATTTAACAACTAATCAAGCAGATTCTCAACCAGGTTGGGCTAAAAAAGACAGATTCGATTCAAGCAACACAACATTATCAAAAATTAAAAATCACATTGTTAAAAACTATTTCTCTAAACTATTTAAATAATATATAATAATAAGAAAAACCTGCGCGAGATGCAGGTTTTTTGGCTTTTTAATATGTAAATGGGATTAATTAACAAATAATTAATATAATAAATTGCTTGGGACAGTATTACTTAGGTTTTCACAAATATAATTATCAATCTTTGGAGAAATATCACATCCTAAATTGTTTATAATTATTTTATTTAAAAAACCATATTTAATATTTCTACCATATTTAACGTTTAATTGATACATGAGGTTAGAAAATGTTCTGGATTTTATAATAACAATATTTTCATCTTTAATATCATTTTTGACTGCTGGAACATAATCAGGTGTTACAACAATCGTATACATTGAACCAACTCTATGTCTATGCTCTTTTAATCTTCCAGCATTTATTTGATCCAATTTGTATTTTCTTGATTTGGCTTCAATGTCAAATTTTTGATTTTTTTCTAGATATATACATTCAACATCTGTGTTTCCTGCTCCGCCAATTTTTTCTGCTCTTACATCAGAAAAATAGTTCATTGCTAATGCTAAAACATCTTCAAAGGTATAACAATCATTTTTATTTGTATTATAACTTGTGGACTCAATTTGTTTAGTTAATGATAAAATAGAAACTAAATCTTCTTGTTTTTTATCATTTTCTAATCCTAATTCTTCTATTAATTCTTTAGGATAAAAATTATATAGTTCGGATATTTTATCTGATTTAAATAAAGATTTATTTGACATGACAGTATCCTCGTAATAAGGATAATTATCTAGCATTGTACATATAAAATTTTTTATATTTTCATTAATAGTAACATATTCATATCTATATGTACGTTTTGTATCTTTTCCTTGAATTAAATTTCCGTAACTAATATTATTGGTTTTATGATTATAAAATATATCTGCATCTTCTAATGTTCCTACAGTATATCTCCACAAATGAAGTGAATCTGCTATTACGGACTCATTTTTTTTAAAAAGTAAATATTTTTCCTCACATGTAAGTTTTCTAAATTCAAGGATGTCTTTGACAAGTTCTTCATATATGGATTTATTAATTTTTTTTATGAAAACGACATAATAAAAAACTTCATCATTGTACAGTTTTCCGTCCAGTCTTTCATCGTTTAATAATTGAAATAATATTCTGAAAGGATATAATTGAAATTCGTCACTCATTTTATTAAATGGATGATGAAATTCTATTGAAAATAGCATAGATAAAAATATTCTAGAAGTGGCATCCTTATTTCCATAATTATCTAATAATAAATTTCCTAGAGGAGAAAATATGAATTTAAGGTTTTCTTCTATCCTTTCTGTATAGCCAAACATAAAATAAACAAGGTGTCTAATTTTACATATTAAAGTTGATCTATTTTTTTTACCAAATCTTGGATTATAAATTCCAATATTCTCAAATTCGGATTGAATTGTATCTAATGTTTTTCCATTAATGTTTGATTGCAATTCTCTAATTTTTTTTGCATACGTAACAATTTGATCAAAGCTTCTAACATATTTCATAAAAGTCCATTTTTCTTTCTTTGATGATCTATCATAGTTCATAAATATTAATTCCTCCTAGTATTTTCTTTATAAACAGTGGAGGTACTCCTTCCCCTATAATTTGTCTTATAAAACTATCAGAATATTTTTTTGGATAATTCCAATTCTTTGGTAAGGATGATACTATAAATAATTCTAACATAGTAAGGACTCTTGCATCAGAATATGTTCCATCCGATTTTAGTCTACCGGGATGAACATTATTATGGCCACTAATCGCACCATTATTTAATGCTCTCGTTGGAGCTGGTTCATCCCACTTCATTCTTTTATAAGTGTTATGAAATCCCTTTACTTTCTCACCATTTTTCTTTTTTGGATAATAGATATCGTTTGTTAAAGCACTTTTACCTTCAGGCGTATGTTTCATTACTTCGATGTGCATATCACTGTGTTTTGGAGCATAATGATATTTTATACATGATTTTTCTCCAGATTCTAAACTTGGTAAATATCCAATTGCTTCTCTTAATGTTATAACTTTTTCTTTTACTGGCAGTGACCATTCAATATCTTTTCTATATATTCTGATTATTGATCTAGGTCTACATTGAGGTACACCATAATTCATAACATTTAATATATCAGGTTCAATATTGTATTTATCTCCTAATTCAGCCTCTAATATTTTATCGATTTGTAAATATTCTCCTTTATATGGATAATATAATTTTAAAAATTTCGGTACATTTTCAATTAAAGCAAATTTAAAGTTAAATGCTTTTAGTATTTTAATAGCATAATTAATTAAATAATTTCTAAAATCATTTTCATAATCTTTTTTTCCTAATGTACTCATACCTTGGCAAGGTGGTGTTGCCAATATAAAATCAATATTTCTTTTTTTTCCACATTCTATAATTTCTTTATATTTTTCTTTAATATCTCCAACAATAACATCTGTATTTGGATTCATTTCTTTGTAAAACATTGCTCTTTTTTCTAATAGTTCATTTGCAACTACTATATCTAAATTTAATTGATTTAAATACGTTTCGCCGATTCCACCGCCAGAAAAGAGAGATATACCTTTTAATTTCATATTTTAATTCCTTCTAATATTTTTCTTGTTAGTAATGGTGGTATTGCTTCACCTAATATTTGTCTAATTTCAGTATCAGATAAATAATCTGGTAAAATAAAATTATCTGGTAATGACATTAAAATAAATAATTCTTTAATTGTTAGTACACGTGCATCTGAATAAGTTCCATCTTTTTGTAAACGACCAGGATGTACATTATTTTGGGAAGAAATAGCATCATTTCGCATTGTTATTGTTGGTGCAGGTTTATCCCACTCCATTCGTTTATAACATGTTTTATAACCTTTTATTTTTTCACCATTTTTCTTTTTTGGATAGTATTCTTTATTATTAAGAGCAGATTCCCCTGTTGGAGTATGTTTCATCCATTCAATATGATTATTACTGTGTATTCTTGAATAGTGATACTTTATATTGCTTCTATCTCCGGATTCTAAAGAAGGTAGATATCCAATTGCATCTTTGAGTGTAATAATATTTTCTTTTTTTGGCATTTCCCATTCTAAATTTTTTTTATACATTCTAATAATAGCTCTTTTTCTAGATTGTGCAATACCGTAGTCTGCACAATCTACTACTTCACTTTTAATATAATATTCATTTTGATATTTTTCTTTTAAATAATCAATTATATTATAATATTTCTTTTTTAATTGATTCCAATATTTTACTTTTAAAAATCTTGGTACATTTTCAATTAATATATATTTGAATTTAAATTCATCAATAAATTCAAATACATTAAAAATCAAATGATTTCTTTCATCGTTTAACATATCATTGTTATTTCTATTTTTTCCTGCAATACTCATACCTTGGCAAGGAGGAGTTGCAATTAATAAATCTATATTTTTTAATTTTATTGCTTTTTTTATCTCATTTTTGATATTTGTATCACAAATATCACCATTAATCATTTGACAATTAGGGTATAACCACTTGTGTATACGTGCTCTTTTTTCTACTAATTCATTAGCAATCAATACATCTATTCCAATTTTTGAAAGATATACTTCATCTATTCCTGCTCCTGAAAATAATGTTATCGCATTCATTAAACATTCCTCTTATTTTAATTTATTTTTTTATTTGTTAAACTATAGTTACAATAATAAAAATGATGGTATCATTTATAATTAGAGTTATATCATTTTTAGTCTTGATTACATTTGAAAATACTCTTTTTTAACAAACGTTCATTATTTTTTATATATTTATTAATAGTTATATTTTATTTATATATAATATTTTTAATTTATATATTTCTTATAGATAAGTTTAATACATTTTCATAAAGAATTTTCTCAAGTTCATTATCAACATCAAAAAGAATAAAATATTCTTTTATTTTTGATTTTATTACTAAAAGCGTAGACAGCAAGAAAGTATTGTTGTTTTGTTCAGCAATATCTAATAAATATTTATATGCCGTATCTACTACAATTATATAGGAAGGTGCTCTTTTAGAAGATAATTCAGTACCAAAAATTTCATCTTGTATATTTTTCATTTCTTTTTTTGTTAAATATTCATTTAAGTTCCATCCACTTAGAAACATAAATAAGATGTTTCAGATTCTATTTTTTTAATTACTGCTAGTGAAATATTTAATATTTTAGATAATTAATTTTGAGTCAGATTATGTAGCCTTCTAATTATTTTTATATATTTCTTAAATTTCACTTATAATTTTACATCTTTCTATCGTTATAGACCTTATAATATAATTTTATGTGCTATTATACCAATCATATGTTGTTGTGTAAAGGTAATAAATCTAAGAGTTATATATTTTATAATTAAAATTTCAATAAAGGATTTATTATAAACACAATCAGAATTTTTAATGAAAATATTTTTTTTAAAGTGTATAATTACTGGATAAGATTTATATATGTGATAGGATGAGTGAGTAAAATTATTAATTTCAGTATACCAAATTCATGAGGATTATTTAATGAGATTTTAATAATTTTTAACATAAAAATTTACTAATAAAAGAAAAATAGAAATAAATGGCGTATATATTAGTGAAGGGATATACTATTGATTGTAGTAATGTGTGATAAAGATAAGAGGTGAATATATATGTTGATGGAAATTTATTTAAGTGAAGAAAAAGCAAAAAAGAATAATATAGATTTAAATGAATGTTATCAAAAGATAGATAAGTATTTTAAATCACGTGGTGTAGAAATTGTATCAAAAGGTATTTATAAAGGTGTTAGAAAAGATTTTGATACTTTTGCTATTGCACAAGGATCATTACCTGATACAAAATGGTTTTTAAAAGTAGTGGATCAATGGTATATAAGTTATTTTGGAGATGGCCCTGAAAGTCCTGAATATAGGTCAGATGCATTAGATTCTTATTATCGTATTACTAAACAAACAAATGAATACATTAGAAAGCAAAAAGGCTATTAATTTTGATTTATATGATGCATTATTGAAAAAATACTACCCTTCAAAAAATTATAAGAAAGGATGGACGGATATAAGGAAATTTCTAAATCAGAATAGTTTTAAACATAGACAATATTCAGGATATGTTTCAAGTAATCCAATTTCTATGACAGATGTTATTCAATTGATAAGAAATATGTCTAATTATTTATATTGGCTAAAATATTGTATTAAAGAATTTGATGTAACAATTGTAAGTGATGAATATAGTATGAAAAGTTATATTCAACCAGTAGACGTTTTTGATTGATAATGTGAGGTATTTAATATATGCTAATGGAAATCTATTTAAGTGAGGAAAAAGCTAGAAAGAATAATATTGATTTAGATGAATGTTATCAAAAGATAAACCGTTTCTTTCTTGATCGAGGTGTTAATATAAAAGAACCGGGTGTTTATCAAGGCGTTAAAGAAGATTTTGATACTTTTGTAATTGCTCAAGAGCAATTGCCTCAAACAAAGTGGTTTTTGAAAGTAGTAGATCAATGGTATATAAGTTATTTTGGTGATACACCAGATAGCCCAGAATATAGAGAAGATGCTTTAAAGACATATTATCAAGTAAAAGAACAAGTTAAAAATTATGTTAAAAAACATCGTATTTAAACAAATAAAGTAAATAATAGAAGTTATCGGCAAAAAACATAAATTTATACGTTGTTAAAATATATAGTTTTTGCCGATAACGGCAATAAAAAGCCCTCTAGTTTATCACTAAAGGGCTGTTATTATTTTTTGATCATAATGAATTGATAAGGTTTTAAGGTTGTTGGGTTGTAATTGTTGTAGTTATCTAACAAGATGTTTCCTTGAATATCAGGAATTGATTGTTCAGTGTTTGTAAAGTTACATAAACAAATAATTTCTTGTCCTTGATAAGTACGTTTATAACCAATAACATCATCTACAGTACTTACTTCTTCAAAATCTCCATAAACAAGAATATCTTCTTGTTTTCTAATAGAGATCATTTTTTTATAGAAGCTATAGATTGAATTTGGATCGTTGAATTGATTTTCAACATTGATTTTATCTTGGCTACCTGTCATTTTTAACCATGGTTTGTGATTACTGAATCCAGCATATTCACTACTATCCCATTGCATTGGTGTTCTGGTATTATCTCTACTTCTAAGGTTAAGGAAATGCATCGCTTCTTCTTTAGTAAAGCCTTCTTCTAAAGCTCTTTGATATTGTCCATGACTTCCAATATCATCAAATTCATCAATGCTTTCTCTTTCAAAGTTTTCCATACCGATTTCTTCACCTTGATAGATAAATGGTGTTCCTCTTAAATTAAAGAACATACCAGCAAGCATTGTTTTAGAATAATAATTATGATTTTTCTTATCTAACACAAATTTATCGATTGCTCTAGGTTGATCATGATTTTCCAAGAAACTAGCAATCCATCCAAGTTTTTGTACTTCTCTTTGACTTGTAAATAAGAGTTCTTTAAATTGTTTAGTTGTCCAATCATTTCTTTTAAACCATTCTTCATCTTCACTAATATCAAAATTACAATAATTAAAATCAAACATCATTGAAAAACATCCTTGTTCACCAATAAAAATACCTAAATCCTTATATTGAACTCCAACAGCTTCAGCGACTGTCATACAATTATGTTTTTCAAAAGTTTCTTTCTTTAATTCATCAAAGAATACTTCAATTCCTGGTTGATTTCTAGAATAAGCAAAACAAGCACTTAAACCATCTTGTCCATCAATAGGACCATCTAAATATCTTTGATCCTTTTTAATAAAGTTAATTGCATCAACTCTAAATCCCGCAATTCCTTTATCTAACCACCAATTAATCATTTTATAAAGTTCTTGTCTTAAAGTTGGATTTTCCCAGTTTAGATCGGGTTGTTTTTTAGAAAAAGCATGGAAATAATATTCATCTCTACCTTCTACCTTTTGCCATACTGAACCTCCAAAAACAGATCTCCAGTTATTTGGTTCTTTACCATCTTTAGAGGATTTAAAGATATAATAGTCATGATAAGGACTATTTGGATCTTTTAAAGCTTCTTGAAACCAAGCATGTTCATCTGAACTATGATTGATAACAAGATCCATAATAATCTTAATTCCTTTATTTTTAGCTTTTTCAATCAATTCTTCTAAATCAGCCATTGTTCCAAATTCAGGATTAATATCATAATAATCAGAAATATCATAACCATTATCATCCATAGGTGATTTATAAATAGGACATAACCATAACAAAGTCACTCCTAAATCCTTTAAATAATCAAGCTTTTCAATAATCCCTCTTAAATCACCAATTCCATCTCCATTAGAGTCCTTAAAACTTTTAGGATAAATTTGATAAGCTATCTCTTTCTTCCACCATTCATTACTCATTTTCTTTTCTCTCCTTTAAAATATATAATTTAGAATAATAATCTCCAATACCATCCTTATTCTCACCACAAGAACTATCACTTATAATAAGTCCCACATTCATCAATTCATCTCCATATAAATCTAAACCATTAACATGATACATCTTATCTTCATCTAAACCTAATAAAGGTAAACGACGATAACCTACATTAACTTCTTGTAAAGGTCGATAGTAACCAACAATTGCTTGTGTTTTATCATGAGAGACAACCATCCAAGCTGTTTCGTTTGATGTAAATGGACTTTTTAAACGATAAAATGTTCCAAATTGAAATAAAGAACGATATTGTTTCATAAAACTAATTTGTTTTTTAATAATTTCTTTTTCTTCAAAGGTTAATTGATTAACATCTAATTCATAACCAAAAGTACCAAAATAAGCTACATTAGCACGTGTTTCAAGTGGTGTATTTCTAAATGTTTGATGATTAGGAATTGCTGAAACATGTGATCCCATTGAAGAAAGTGGGTAAACAAGAGAAGTTCCATATTGAATCTTTAATCTTTCTATTGCATCGGTATCATCACTGGTCCAACATTGAGGGGCATAATAAAGCATTCCTGGATCAAAACGTGCTCCTCCACTTGCACAGGATTCAAAGAGTATATCAGGGTATTTAGTTGTTAGAACATCGTATAAATGATAAACACCTAGGATATATTCATGCATGACTCTTCCTTGTGATGAAACATCATGAGTGCTTGAATAGACTTCTGACATACAACGATTCATGTCCCATTTAATATATGAAATATAGGAATCATCAATCACATTCATCATTGCCTGGGCAATGTATTCAACAACTTCATGATTAGAAAAATCTAAAATATATTGATTTCTTCCATGACAACTCTTTCTATGAGGAGTTTTTAATATCCATTCAGGATGATTTCTATATAAGTTAGAATCTTCATTGACCATCTCTGGTTCAAACCATAATCCAAATTTTAAACCTAAATCATGAATTCTCTTTGATAGACCACGAATTCCATGAGGCAATTTATCTAAATTAGGGAACCAATCTCCTAATCCTTGATGATCATTATTTCTATTACCAAACCAACCATCATCTAACACAAATAACTCAATTCCTAATTCTTTTGCTGTATTAGCCATTGAAACAATCTTATCTTCATTAAAATCAAAATAAGTTCCTTCCCAATTATTCACCAAAATAGGTCTTACTTGATCTCGATACTTTCCTCTAGCAAGTCTTTTTTGATAAAGTTGATGATATGTTTGTGACATCTTATTCAGTCCTTGATTACTATAAACCATTACAACTTCAGGACTTTGAAAAGAATCTAAATGATTTAATAGATATTCAAAACAATGAGGATGAATTCCCATAGATACACGTGAGACATGATAATTATCGACTTCTACTTGGGCCAAAAAGTTACCACTATAAACCAAACTAAAACCTAAAACTTCACCATTTGTTTCTTTACAATTTTCTCTTTTTAAAGCAATAAAAGGATTAAATTGATGAGAAGAACAGCCTCTTAAAGAATAAATACTTTGAATACCTTCAGTAAGTTTTCTTGTTTTAATAGAACGTTCTCTTGCCCATGATCCTGTAAGTTCAATCATTTCATAATCTTGATCAGGTAAGTCTAAAGACATAGACATCATTTGATTAAGTCTTAATTTTTGTTTTCCTTCATTAATAATAAAAGCATTTCTGGTAATAACAGGTAAATCATGATAAATGGTATAACTTAACTGTAATTTTGTATCAATAACATCATCATATAGGGTAATGATCAATGTTTGTGCTTCATCTTCTTTTTCTACATAAGTTGCAGGTAAATGATCTAATTGAGGTTTACCTTGAATTATTTGATGATTTACATATTCAAAGTTTAAAATATGACTGCCATTTTCTTGGGTGATATCGATTGCTGGATGACGTAAATCACCAGAACCATAAACAGGATATTCTTGTTTAATATGTTCTAATGAAAAAGTGAGATCACCTTCATAGCTACAAGATGACATTGGTCGAGGACTTGTTTCAAAAAGATGATCAAAGTTATCTCGATCATGAATTCTTTTTCCATAATAGAGTTGACCTAATTGATTGTTTTTTAAGATTTTAAAGATATAACTGATTTGATCATTATATAAATGAAAAGTTTTACTTTCTTCATGAAATTGAATCATAAATTTCTCCTACTCACTAAATAAAATTTTTAAAACATCTTCTAATCCATCATCTACAATAGATTTACAAACAATATTTGCTTTTTCTTTTAAAACATCACAGGCATTTCCCATGGCAACCCCTACACGACAAAAATCAATCATTTCTAAATCATTTTCTCCATCACCAAAAGCGTATGTGTCATCTTGATCTAAATGATAATAATCAAGAACTTTTTGAATACCTGTTGCTTTTGAAATTGTTGGTGAATAGAATTCAAATGCATTGTCACTACCATGTTCATCAAAATTAATAACATAACCAAAATCATTTTGGATATAATTTTCTATTTTTTCACGATCTTTATTTGTGACATTTGCTTCTATTTTAATCGCTCTTTTTAATACCTCATTACGATCAAACTTTGTTGTAAATAGATCTTTAAAATGTCCATTTTGAACAAAGAAGTTATAAAGTTCTTTATAAGAAGGATCAATGTATAAATGATTCGCTGTCGCAATCATATAATCACAATGAAGTTCTTCTAACATATTTGCTGTCTTTAAACATAACTCATAATCCATTCTATTTTCATAAATAGATTTTCCATCAATTTCTACATAACCACCATTATTTAAAACATAACCATCAAAAGTACCATCCCACCACTTTTGATCTAACATGGCTTTGGGTCTTCCACTACAAATAAAGAGTTTATGTCCTTGTTCCTTTAATCTTTTTAGTTCTTTTTGTACACCTTGAGGAATTTCTTGAATACCACCATAAGACCATATTAATGTTCCATCAATATCAAAAAATAATACCTTTTGTTTCATAACGTTTCTCCTTTCTTTAATTATATCACAAAGTAATAATCAATAATTTTCAAGAAAAGAAAATAGACAAATACGTAAGAAAGTACGCAAGATAATACGTATGATAGTACGTATGAAAAGGAGAAGTTAGAAATGATTTATCAACCACTTTATACCATCACAAATCAAATATTAGCTTATGTATCTTCTATTTCTGAAAAAATAGGAAACATTTCAGCTACGCATAATTTAGAATCAAAGACCCATTTACGAAGGAATAACCGTATTAGATCAATTCATTCGTCTTTAAAAATAGAAGCTAATTCTTTGTCTTTAGGACAAGTAAGAGATGTTATAAATGGTAAAATTGTTTTAGGTAAACAAAAAGAAATTCAAGAAGTAAAGAATGCTTTTGATGCTTATGAAAGAATAAAAGAAATAGATCCTTATGATATTGAAGAATTAAAAAAGTATCATGGTATTATGACAAAATATGTTGTTGATATATCAGGTGAATTTCGTAATAGTGATGAAGAGGTTTTTGATGATCAAGGACGTTGTATTTTTATTGCGCCACCCCCATATCTTGTTCCTTCACTTATGGATGACTTATTTAATTGGATGCAAGATGAAAAAGATAATACGCATCCTTTAATATTAAGTTGTATATTTCATTATGAATTTGTTTTTATTCATCCCTTTTGTGATGGAAATGGAAGAATTGCAAGATTATGGCATACAACACTATTATCTAAATGGAAACCAATCTTTGAATATATTCCACTTGAAAGTCAAATAGAAAAATTTCAAGATGGTTACTATAGTGTAATAGCTAAGTGTCATGTATTAGGAGAATCAACTTTATTTATTGAATTTATGTTAAGTCAAATAGATAAAATTTTAGATGATATTTCTAAACAAGTTAATGAAGATATTGAACCAATAGATCCTAATATAAAAAAATTACTAGATGTTATGGAAGATGATGTTTCCTATTCTAGTAATGAGCTTATGCAAAAACTTAATTTAAAAGCAAAAGAAGGATTTAGAAGAAACTATCTTCGTCCAGCGATAGATCAAAATTTGATTTATATGACAATACCGGATAAACCAAAAAGTAAAAATCAACGTTATATCAGAGTATAGTAAAAAAAGGAATCTTGCGATTCCTTTTGAATTAATCATCTAAAATAGAAGATCCATTTGTAGCAATCACTTCTTTATACCAATCGTATGATTTCTTTTTAGAACGTTTATAAGTTCCATTACCATAATCATCAACATCTACATAAATAAATCCATATCTCTTAGACATTTGATTAGTTGAATTAGATAATAAATCAATTGGTGCCCAAGTTGTATAACCCATTAATTCAACACCATCTTCTTCAATAGCTTTATACATTTGTCTAATATGTTCTCTTAAATAATCAATACGATAATCATCATTAATAGAACCATCAGCTTCTACAGTATCTTTCGCTCCTAAACCATTTTCAACAATAAATAATGGTTTTCTATAACGATCATATAAATCTACACAAGAAATTCTTAAACCGATAGGGTCAATTTGCCATCCCCAATCAGAACTAGGAATATGAGGGTTTTTAATAGCTGTAACAGTATTACCTGCACTCATTTCTAATCCTTTAGTATCCGCAGCAACACAACTTGATGAATAATAACTAAATGAAATAAAATCAACAGGATATTTTTTCATGATTTCTAGATCTTCATCAGTCATTTTAATATTGAATCCTTTATTTTTATACATTTGTAATAAATATTTAGGATATTCACCATGAACTTGTGTATCGCTATAACAATAGATTTGTCTCATTCTTTGTTGTTGTTCTAATACATCTTCTGGTTTACATGTATATGGATAATAAGTTAATTTTGTAAGCATACAACCTACTTTAGCGTCAGGAATGTTTTCATGTGTAATTTTTACCGCTAAAGCACTTGCCACAAATTGATGATGCATTGCTTGATATTCAACTTCTTCAAATTCTTCTGGTTTGAATCTTGATTCAATTAATCCACCGGTCATAAATGGATGTCTAATGATTGAATCAATTTCATTAAATGTAAGCCATAATTTAACTTTATCTTTATATCTTTTAGTAATAACATCAACATAACGTGTAAAGAATTCAATGGAACGACGATCATACCAACCATTATAATCCATACAAAATGCTAGTGGTGGTTCATAATGGGACATAGTAACTAATGGTTGCATCCCATATTTTAAACATTCATCAAAGACATCATCATAGAATTTTAAACCTTCTTCATTTGGTTCTAATTCATCCCCTCTAGGGAAAATACGAGACCAAGCAATAGACATTCTATAAACTTTAAATCCCATACCTGCAAGTAAAGCAATATCTTCTTTATAATGATGATAAAAATCAATCCCATGGCGTTTAGGATAATAAACTTCATCATCTGTACTTAAAGCTTTTTCAATCATTTCATCAGAAATATCACATAAACCATGTGTATTTAATAAATCTTTCATAGATTTAGGATCAGTGAATAATTGTACATCACTACAACTTACACCTTTTCCGCCTTCTTTCCAACCACCTTCATATTGGTTAGCGGCAGTAGCTCCACCCCATAAAAAACCTTCTGGAAATTGTTTCATATTATATTTCTCCTTATTTTTTATTATCAAATTCATTATATCGATATTATTGAATATTTGTTTGTTTTTTCATAATATAAAAACTAATTCTACTTATAAGAGGTGTTGTTTTCTATTTAAAATGATATGATTTGATTAAAGGAAGTGGTCATATGGATCTTATCAAAATAGGTAAATATATAGCTTTTAAAAGAAAAGAACAAGGCTTAACACAAAAACAGCTTGCTGAAAAGTTAAATATGTCTGATAAATCAGTCTCTAAATGGGAAAGAGGTATATGTTTACCGGATGTCTCTGTTTATCTAGAATTATGTAAAATACTAGATATAAGTATTAATGAGTTTCTGGCTGGCGAAGATATACCTAAAGAAACAATTGAACAAAAAGCAGAAGAAAATATTATTCAGATTACAAAAGATAATAAAAACAAACAAAAGTATCTAAAGAAAATTATAAGATTATTAATAGTTATGCTTGTTGTTTTCATATTTATTACAAGCATATTTATCTACAAAAAATTAACACAACCACAAAACTATATAGAACCTTATTTAGAAAAAAGCACAGAAATGCAAACGGCAAATATGCTTTCTAGTCGTCCAGGGAATATTTTGTTATTTCATTATAATTCAAAAAAGAATTATGATTCATTAACTATGTATTTAACCCAATATCAAAAAGGTAAAAAGATATCTGATAAAGAAATCTGTACATTTTATAATAATCCTTCAAAAGGAACAAATACCGGAAATATTGCTTTATTAGTTGATTATGAAGCTTCTACTTTGAAGATTATAGATGCTTTTGAAGATGGGTATTATGTAGCTGAAGGTATTTCATTTTTAGAAAACATTAGTAACTATGATGTTTGGGATTATGATAAAATTGAAGAAAAAACATCTATTAAATATAGTAAAAAACAAATGTTAGTGGCATTATCTTATGGAAAAAATCATGTCACATCTCTTCCTATAAAAGGGTTAGAAACAAACAAAAAGATAAAGAATGATTATACATGTATTCTTTCAATTAAGTTTAAGTAAAAACGTCATCACTTGGATGACGTTTTTTAAAAATCAAATTTATTCTTTTTCTTCATAACAATAAAGACAGTTATACAAATAAGAGCAGATAAAATAGAACCAAGAGCGGGTGTAAGTCCCATTGGTAGTAATGTTTCAGGGAAAAGTTTAGAAGTAATATAAGCTCCTGGAACTCTTATAAGGGCTATGGAAATTACATTATGAATAAAGGAAATAATGGAATAACCATATGCTGTAAAGAATCCACTAAAACAAAAATGAATAGAAGCAAAGACACAATCTAAAACATATCCTTTTAAATATTGACTACCATACATAATAACTGCAGCTTCACTTGTAAATAACGAAAGAATTTCCTTGGAAATAAATTGACAAGTAAGCGCAAAGAAAATTCCAAATCCTAAAGCAATAAAGCATCCATAGCGTAAAGTTTGTCTTGCTCTTTGATGTTGTTTTGTTCCAACACATTGTGCACAGATTGCCGAGATGGCAGATAACATACTTGATGGTACTAAGAATAAAAAGCTAATGATTTTTTCTACAACACCAACTGCGGCGGCAATATCAACGCCACGGCTATTAGCAATAATCGTAATAATGATAAATGAAATTTGAATCAAACCATCTTGCATAGAAATAGGAAAACCAATTTTAAAGATATCTTTAATAATCTTTTTATGTAATTTAAAATGGTGTCTATGGATGACAATCAATTTTCTTTTAATAATTGCAAATAAAGCAACAATTACACTAATAAGTTGTGAAATCACTGTCCCAAATGCTGCTCCAACGGCATGCATATTGAAATAACCAATGAAAATAAAATCTAACACGATATTAAAAAAACAAGCAACTGCCACAAAATACATAGGACTTTTAGAATCCCCTAATCCTCTAAAAATAGAACTAATAATATTGTAAGCAGTAATAAAAGGAATACCGATAAAACATATTTTTAAATAAATCGTTGTTTCTTGAATCGCTTCTACAGGTGTAGACATAATAGAAACAATCGGATCAATAAAGAATAATAAAATCAAAGTAACGATCAGAGATAAAATCATAAAGATAATGATTGTATTTCCTACAGTCATCCTTTTTTCTTCTTCTTTTCTTTCACCAACATAACGACCAATCATGACCGTTGAACCCATTGCAATTCCTACAAGCATAACAGTAATCATATGCATGACCTGACTTCCAATAGAAACCCCTGATAAAGAAGCAGCTCCATTGTATTGACCGACAATAAATAAATCAGCCATGCCATAGAATGTTTGTAAGAAATTAGCAAGTAAAAAAGGTAATGAGAAAGTAATAATATTTTTTAAGGCACTGCCTTTTGTTAAATCTTTTTGCATAACATCAACTCCTTGCTTTGTATTATATAGGATAAATGTTAAAAGATAAAACGAAAAAAAATGCTTAATCTAGCACTTTTTTTCATGGATATGTTGCAATAATAGATTTAAGTTCTCTGATTTATTTTGTTTTAAATAAACAAGATTTATTTTTTCAAGATCAGCAAAGTATTTACTAATATCCTCTAAATAGAACTGATCTCTGTTTTCTACTTCTTTTGTAGGAAGGATTGAAAAACCTCTTGATAGATTAAGTAAAAGAAGTTGTTTAGGGAATTCTTTAACGTATTCTACTTTATTAAAAGTTGTATGATAAATTTTATAAAGTTCATCTTTACATAATTGATGATAGTTTTGATCTGTTGCTTTTGTAATATAGGGAACAGATTGAATGACCTTTTCTATTGTATGATATTTATGGATCAGTTCTTTTGAACAAACAAGAGAAACGTTTTCTTTAGATAAGGTTGTTGTTTCAATTGGATTGTTTTTGTAGAAAGAGAGCATACTTGGAGAAATTAACGCATCGAGTTGATGCGCTTTTAGGCCTTCCATCAATTCATTTTCTTCAAGATAAGAATAAGAAATAGAAAGATGTGGGTATTTCTTTTCAAAGCTTTCAAGAATTTCAAAGTCTGTAAAATCTGTTGTTTTCATGCCTATATGTAAAGTATTCGTTTGTTGAATATTTTGACATAAAGTTTGATAAGAAGCATAAATGTTTTTCATTCCTTCATAGAACTGTTTTCCTTGTTTAGTAAGAGTTAATGTTCTATGTTCTCTTATAAATAGCTGTGTTTGGAGTTCTTGTTCTAAGACAGCAATGTATTTAGACATGGTTGTTTGTCCAATATGACAAGCGTTAGCTGCTTGCGTAAAGTTTTTATATTCAACAGCTTTAAAGAAATAATGTATTCTATTTAGATCCATATTATCACCTCTTTCATTATAACAAAAAAAAGGAGCAATGAAGCTCCTTTGCTCAATATTTATTTACGTTTGAATAATGATTTTAAACCACGAGAGATTACTTGAAAGAAACTAAGAGAACGAACCATATTATTTGGATCAACATAATTTCTAACAGCTCTTAATGTCTTTTTATTATCTCTTGTCGAAAAGATAAAGTTTCCGTTGTTTTTCGTAACAACTGCAAAACGAGGAATCCATTTTCCTTTAAACATGACACTTGCCATGATTTCTGTTACTTCAGACCAAGGAATTTGAATATAATCATTGACGTTTTTATCATTGTAATATTCAAAAGCTTCATCCCCGACTAACACTTTACCATAGTTTGCCATTCCTAAATAAGAAGTAGCATTAATTGTTAAATCGACTTTTTTATTTAATGATTGTACCATATATTCCCTCCATAAATATTGAACTTTTTAAATTACATAATTCCAGCTAAACGAGCTAAGATACCAACGATAAATAATGCAACGATAATAACGATTGGTGAAACTTTTTTCTTTAATAACCAGCAGCAAAGTAATGTAAGTAATAATGCTGCAAGACCAGGAATTAATTGATCTAAGTTTTGTTGTAAAGTAGTAACTTTAATTTTATCTAATCCAGTAGCTCCAAGGGAAGCATATTGAGATAAAGCTGATTTAATACCTTCAGCCCCACCTTTGATTTGACTCCAATCAATATAAGCACCTTCAGATTGAGTAACTCTAGAAACAACAGGAGTAAATGAAATACTTACCCAACGTTGAACTAAAGAACCGATAATGAACATACCTAAAATAGAAGCACCTTGAGTAATTTTACCTAATAAACCACCAGATAAATCTTTTGCGATAGAAGTACCAACTTTATATCCAAATTCTTGAGTATACCAAATAAATGCCATACGGATAATATTCCAAGCAAAGAAGAATAATAATGGACCAACAATACTTCCACCTAAAGCAAGAGAAGCACCTAAAGCACCTAAGATTGGTCTTAAAGTGAACCAGAATACTGGATCTCCAACCCCTGCAAGAGGTCCCATCATACCAACTTTAACCCCTTGAATAGCTTGATTATTGATTTCAGCACCATTAGCTCTTTCTTCTTCTAAGGCTAATGTAACACCCATAACTGGGGCTGAAACATAAGGATGTGTATTATAGAATTCTAGATGTCTTTTTAAAGCATCTGCTCTATCTTGTGGATCTTTGTATAATTTTTTGATAGCTGGGATAATTGAATAACACCAACCACCATTTTGCATACGTTCATAGTTCCATGATCCTTGAAGGAACTGATGACGCCAAGCAACTGATAAACGATCTTTTTTAGTTAATTGAATTTTTTCTGCCATATTTCTTTCCTCCTTCAAGATTAATAGTCATTTAAAATATCACCTAATGGATCACCAGAACCAGTAGAACCACCATTACCAGAACCACCGTTTTCTTTTAATCCTAAGTAAATTAAAGCAATAGCAACACCTAAAGCACCTAAAGCGATTAATGTTAATTGGCTTAATGCAGCTAATACGAAACCGATAGCAAAGAATGGCCAAGTTTCTTTAGTTGACATCATATTAATAACCATTGCATAACCTACAGCGGCAACCATTCCACCACCAACAGTCATACCACCTGATAACCAAGCAGGCATTTGATTTAAAACACTAGTTACTGCTTCAGCAGGAACGATACATAGTGCAGCAGCAGGAACTGCGATTCTGACACCTTGTAATAAGATACCTAAAATTTGATAGATTTCAATTTTACGGTAATCACCTTTTTCAGCAGCACCATCCATTAAGTGAACTAATGGGATAGCGATTGTACGACAGATCATAGTTAAGAATAAACCAGCTACTGATAAAGGAATTGCAACAGCAATTGAAGTAGAGATAGCTGTTTGTGTATTAACAGTACCACCATTTAAACCTAAAACCATGATAATTGCAGAAGCAACAGAAGCTAAAGCAGCATCTGGAGCAACAGCAGCACCAACGTTTGCCCATCCTAAGGCAATCATTTGTAAAGAACCACCTAAGACAATACCTTCACTTAGATGTCCTGAAACTAAACCAATTAAAGTACACGCTACTAGTGGTTGATGGAATTGGAACTCATCTAAGATACCTTCCATACCTGCTAATAATGCTACTAAAATAATTAACATAATAGTAATTGCAGACATTAAATTTTCCCCCTATTTCATATTTTGAAGCTCAGTCTTTGCTTTTTTAAGAAGACTGTCCATATTTTCTTTAGAATCAGCAGGTACTTTACGAACATCGAAAGTAACACCCATTTCTTTTAATTTTTCTAAAGTTTCAACATCTTTTTGATCCATAGCAATGGCTTTATTAACAACTACTTTACCAACTGAGTGAGCCATAGAACCAATATTTAATTCTTTAATATCAACGCCACCTTCAATAGCTCTTAAAGCATCTTGAGGAGTTTCAAATAACAATAAAGCTTTAGTAGCACCAAAACGAGGATCTTTAGCGACTTCAATCATCTTTTTGACTGGTACAACGTTTGCTTTAACACCTGGTGGTGCAGCTTGTTCAATCATTTGTTTACGTAATGCATCTTGAGATACTGCATCAGATACAACAATGATACGAGTTGGTTGAGTTGATTTTGTCCAAGTAGTAGCTACTTGACCATGTAATAAACGTGTATCAACACGAGCTAAGACATATTTAATATGTCCATCTCCAAGAACAGTTCCTTCAGGAATAGCCCCAGCAGGTGCTGGTTGTTCATCTTTTACTGCTTCTTCCTTTTTAGGTTCTAATTCTTCTGGACGAATGTTAACTCCGTCTCTAGCAACTTCACAGATATGAGTTGCGATTTCATGTGCGCTGTCAGTAGACATACGCATTGCATATGCTTCAATAAGCATTGGTAAATTTAACCCAGTAACGATTGCCCAATGATCTTCATGACCGTTAAGTAATAAGTTTGCTTGGTTGAAAGGAGTACCACTCCATAAATCAACTAAGAAAAGAACTTCGTCTTGATTTTCAAAAGTGGAAATAGCTTCTTCCATTTTTGCTCTTAAATCATCAGGACCTTCACTTGGTTGTAAAGTCACAGCTTTTACATCTTTTTGTTCACCGAAAATCATAGAACCAGATTGTAAAATTCCATTAGCGAATTCACCATGACTTGCAAGAATAATTCCTACCATATTTTTCCTCCCTCTCTTTAATTAACATTGAATAACAAAAAAAGTAGGCCAACTATTTAAAAGAAGATACAATAAAGCTATTGCTCTTTTTTAAAATAGTTAATGCCTACTTAAAGTTACACACTATTGAATATTCAATTTAATTACAGTGGTATACTAACACCAAAAAATGTAAGCGTCAATCATTTTTTTGCATTTTTATGTTCTTTCATTATTTTTTATCATACAAAAAATAATGAAAAGAATAAAATATAATATAAAACAATCACAATTTATCAATAAATAAAAAAAGGAGTGACCCCTAATTTTGAAATGCACTTGATAAAATTCTTTCCAAATGTAAAGCAAGATAACCAACTTCTGATGCTGGTAATTCTTTATGAAGTACCTTTGATAAATTATCACACATTCTTATTGCTTGTTCATAAGCAAAAGGAAATTTATTTTTTGTAAATTCACTAATATCCATTTGTAATTGTTCATTAGTATTTAAACGAATGATTAGGAATTTAATATGATTCATTAAACGAGCATAAGAAATAGATTCAATATCAATTTTTACATTTAAATCCGTTTGTAATTTAATAATACTTTCATGAACAATACGAGCAGCTTCCATGGATTCTCCTACTTTATTAGAAGAAATTGCCGAGTGAATATGTAAAGTAATGAAACTTACTTCATCATTGTTGATTTCTTTATTAATAAAAGATTTAATTATTTCTTTTGATTTTAAAGCAACTTCATATTCATCAGGGAAAAGAAGTCGTATATCATAAGTAAATGGATTACTAGGCATGATATTTTCATCCATACGTTTGATTGTAAAATGAATATGATCAGCAAGTGGAATAAGAATATCATGATTTACTTTTTGAAATTTATTAGTTGCTTCTTTGATGATTTCAGCCGCAATTTCTAAATAAACTGGATTAATATAATCAATAACTTTCTTTAACTTATCTTTGGCTTGATAGTTTTTTTGCATCATATATTTTTTAGCTTGGGGTGGAATTTCAAAATGATCATTTACTTTTTTACCAAAACCAATTCCTTTAGCCAAAATAATAATTTCATTATTACCTTCTTTAGCAAGAATGGTATTATTATTTAATATTTTTAAGACTTGATACATTTTGTTCACCTACTCTCTTATTTTTAAAACTGTTTCGCCACTTTTTTTATTTCCATAAATCTTTTCAAGAGACCCTTGTCCTTTGGTTACGATCATTAAAAGACAATCATCTACCGCATTTTCTTTAATATAATGCAAATCTGCATTCCATAAAAGATCTCCTTTTTTGACCTTTTGATTTATTTTAACAAGAAGTTCAAACCCTTGTCCATTTAATTTTACGGTATTAATACCAAAATGAATCAATAATTCCATCCCATTATCCAATTCTATACCAATAGCATGTTTTGTAGGATAAAGCATGGAAATCGTTCCATCACAAGGAGAAACCACTACACCATGAAGAGGGCGAATCATTAAACCATCCCCTAGAAGTTTATGGGCAAAGATATCATCACTACAATCTTCAATTGGTAAAACTTCGCCATCAACAATATTCCCAATTTCTAAATCTGTTGTATGATAAACAATTGTTTTTTCTTCATCATAAGCTTCAGGGACGTTTTCAAGATAATCATCAATCTTTGTTTTTAAAGAAGAAGCTTTAGGACCAAAAATAATTTGAATTGCATTTCCTTGTAATAATACAGCTGCAGCCCCTGCTTGTTTTAAAGAAGCTTCACTTACTAATTCAGGTTCTTGTAAGGTTGCACGTAATCGTGTAATACAACAATCTAGATCTGTAAAGTTATGGCGACCACCTAATCCTTTAAGAATCATTTGAACTTGAGGATCAATTAAGGATTGATCAAAAGAATAATCCATTTTCTTTTTATTAAAAATCGTTAATTTATTATCATCTTCTCTTCCTGGAGTTTTTAAATCAAATTTCTTAATTAAAAAACGGAATGAAAAATAATATAGGAAGAAATAAATAAGCCCAAAGATTACAATAAAAATCCAATGAGTTTTACTATTGCCTTGTAATACCCCAAAAACAAGAAAATCAATCAAACCACAAGAAAAAGTAAAGCCAATTGTCACTCTTAAAGCTTGCGCTAAAACAAAAGCCGTACCCGCTAAAAAGACATCCACTACAAATAACATAGGTGCTACAAAGATAAAGGTAAATTCAATCGGTTCAGTAATTCCAGTCAATATACTGGTAAGAGCCGCTGATAAAAAGAGACTTCTTACAACTTTTTTTGATTCATCTTTAGCACATTGATACATCGCTAAAGCAGCACCTGGTAAACCGAAAATCATAATCATAAATTCACCAGAGAAATATTTTGTTGCTTCAACACTGAAATGTTTTAGGTTTGGATCAGCTAATTGAGCAAAGAAAATATTTTGAGCACCATGAACTAAGACCCCATTAATTTCCATTGATCCCCCAATAGCTGTTTGATAAAAAGGCGTATAGAAAACATGGTGTAAACCAAAAGGAACAAGAGCTCGTTTAACAATCCCATAAACGAAAGTACCTCCATAACCACTACTGGCAATCAATTGTCCAATCTTAAAGATACTTGATTGAATACTAGGCCAAATATAAAACATTAAAAAACCAATAAAAATATAAACAATTGTTGAAATAATTGGGACAAATCTTTCCCCTTCAAAGAAAGACAAAAAATTAGGTAATTGAATTTGATAGAAATGGTTATGTAAATAACTTACACCTAAACCAACAATAATCCCACCAAAGACTCCCATTTGTAGTGACATTTGTCCATATACATTTATCAATGTTCCATCTACGGCATCAACTAAAACTTTATTACCATTAATAACACCATTAAAAGTAAGTAAACTATGAATTGTTGAATGCATCACAAAAAAAGCAATAATCGAAGATAAAACAGCGACTTCTTTTGATTTCTTAGCCATTCCTGAAGCAACAGAAGCGGCAAAAATTAACGGTAGATTATCAAAAATAGTTTGTCCAACAGCCATTAATAACGTTAATATTTGATTTAAAATTGTTCCATATCCCAAAATACTTTCCATACCAAGTGAAGCAATCGTTGCTTCATTTGTAAGTGAACTTCCAATTCCCAAAAACATCCCTGCAATTGGAAGAACAGCAATAGGTAACATAAAACTACGCCCTATTCTTTGTAAAACACCAAAGACTTTTTTTCTCATATATTTCCTTTCCCATGGTTTCTTTGAAGAAACTATATCACTTCAAAGTGCGTACTTATATAAATATCAGTAAAAGTATATACTTTTTTTATACAAAATGATAGGAGAAAAAAGATGATTGCAGTGGATTTATTGAGTGAAATTTTTATTTTAATTGTATTAGGAATTTATTTGAAAAGGAATAACGTTATTGATGGACATACAGTGGATCAATTAACTGATTTAATTGTAAAAATATGGTATACTCACATACAATTTTGGGATACGAAAAAGATAGAGTTAAGCGCTTACATGTGTTACTATATATCTAGGAGGATTTTTTATGGGAAAATTGGATAATAAAGTGGCAATTATTACAGGAGGAAATGCTGGCGTAGGTAAAGAAATCGCTAAATTGTTTGCAAGTGAAGGAGCAAAAGTTGTTATTTCAGCAAGACGTCAACAAGTCTTAGAAGAAGCAGCAAAAGAAATTGAAGCAGCAGGAGGAACTGTTTTATGTGTTCCTACTGATATTTCTAAAGTGGATGATGTTAAAAACTTAGTAAGTAAAACAGTTGAAACTTTTGGTCAATTAGATATTTTAATTAATAATGCAGGTGTTTTAGATAAAGGATTAAATGCGATTGATCAAATTGATTATGATGATTTAAATAGAGTTATTGATATTAATCAAAAAGGAACAATGTATTGTATGTCAGAAGCTTTAAAAGTGATGAAAAATGGAGCTTCTATTGTTAATATCTCAAGTGTTGCTGGACAATATGGTGCTGGTGGTGCTGTTTATGTATCTACTAAAGCAGCAATTATTGGGGTAACAAAACATGCAGCAATGCGTTTTGCTAAAGAAAAAATTAGATGTAATGTTATCTGTCCAGGAAGTATTACAACAGATATGGCAGCAGGATTAACACCTGATACAATGGATATGAAAATGATGGGTGCTATGTCAGCTCATAGTGATTTAACACTTCAACCTTGTAGTCCTTTAGATGTTGCAAAAGTAGCGCTTTTCTTAGCAAGTGATGATGCAGCACCACTTACAGGACAAGTTGTTGTAAGTGATTATGGAGTAGATTTATAATATGTGAAACCGCACAATGTGCGGTTTTTAATTGATTTGTTTTTTAATCATTGTATGAATGTTCTCCTCATGTCTAAAGACAGGGGATTATTGTTGCCTGCCAACATTGTTGGCAGACCAGTTCATTTCTGATAGGTTGTAGTGCAAGATAGGGGTATGCCATTACCCTTCCTAGAGCAGAATACAAGTTAGTATATCTACAATTAATTTCATAATAGCAACATTACTTACCTTTTGATCATTAAATACGACTTCTTTATCCGCTGCATTTTTCATGATTAATTGTAATTCTAACTCCTTTTTTCCTTATCTTCTATCAATTCAATATGCCCTTTTCCCATAATATTTTGATATTTCATAGAATATTGACAAGATGTTCTTCTTTCAACAAAATATATTAAATCGAGTTTCTTTCCTACTTTTGCAACATGAATGTTTATTATTATAAGTATAACAATAATTTAAATGAACAAAACACTGCCTTGATCTATAAAACCTAAACGGCAACATTAATTATTTTCAATGATTTCTTTTATTTAAATCTGTAATTTCTCGTTCTGTTCGTCGCATAACTATGCTCCAAAATGATCTTTTTTAAAATGTTTATAATAAATAATAAAGAGAAAGGAAGTTGTAAACCAAGTGATTGGATAAGAAATAACAACACCTTTTAATGTTGGATAATGAGGAGAAATAAAGGTTACCCAAGCAACACGCAAAACACAAATACCAATACAGACAAGAAGCATTGGTTTAAAAGATTCCCCACAACCTCTCATTGTTCCAGAAAAAATTTCTACACAACAGTAAGAAAAATAGAAAGGCATTAAAAAGAGTATTAAACTTTGACATTGATTAATGATGGCTGGATCAGATGAAAAGAGTTTTGTAATATAACTTCCCCCAAAGCATAAGATCACACTTAAAGAAACTGCCATTGTTAAGGCAATCGCTAAAGCTGTTTTCGCTCCTTTTTGAATACGATCATAAAGATGAGCACCATAGTTTTGTCCTACAAAAGTTGTAATTGCGGCACCAATGGCTGCCATAGCCATCCAAAATAAAGCATCAATCTTTACATAGACTGACCATGAAGCAATGGTTTGAGTTCCAAAGGCATTAATATGTGTTTGTAAGACGATATTGGCGATACTATACATTGTTGATTGAATTCCAGCAGGAGCACCAATTTTAACAATTTTCTTTAATACATGTAAATGAAATTTAATTTTTGATAATGTAAGTTGATAAACATCTTTAGAAAACATTAGTTGAATTGTGACTAAAATAGCACATACTGTTTGAGCAATAAAAGTCGCAATCGCTGCCCCAGCAATACCTTTATGTAAAATAACAACTAAAACAAAATCAAAAACAACATTAACAATACTACAAATAATTAAATAATAAAGTGGTCTTTTACTATCTCCTACGGCTCTTAAAATTCCTGAACCAATATTATAAATAGCTCCGGGAATCATCCCTAAAAAGTAAAGTCTCATATAAAGACTGGCATCATTTAAAATATCATGAGGAACACCTATTGCATCTAAACATTGATAAGAAAAGAATAAACCAAAAAGCATCATGATAATTCCACTAACAATAGCAAGCATATATGAAGTATGGACTGCTTGATGTATCTTACCTTTATTATGAGCTCCATAATATTGAGCAATAACAACAGAAGCTCCAGTTGATAAACCAACATAGAAGTTAACAACTAAGTTTGTCAAATTCCCTGTTGAACCAACAGCAGCAAGAGCATTTGTCCCACAAGCTTGACCAACAATAATGGTATCAACGGTATTATATAGTTGTTGAAAAAAGCTTCCAATTAATATTGGAAAAAAGAAAAAAAGTAATTGTTTCCAAATAACTCCCTTAGTAAAATCTTGTGTTTTATTCATAGATTCCCCTCCTATAATAAAAACACCCAAAGGTGCATCACTTGAAATAATGGTATCACATAATTTTTGACAAAACAACCAAAGAAGAAACATCAAAAAGTTAAATAAAGTTCATATTTCTTATTTATGATAATACACGAAAGGAGGAACAAGAACTTACTTAAACAAAACTTAATTATAAACTTCCCTTTTTAAAAAAGATAATAATAGATTAAAAAACAGATTCTCCCCCTCCCTTTTGAATCTGTTTTTTGTTGTTTCTATATAATGAAAATGATAAGGTAGATAGAGAGAGGTACAAATCTATGTTATTTAAAGATAAATTAAAAGAACCTGTTATTTATAAAGGAAGTAATAAGGCAATAAATGAACTAAATCAAATACAAGAATATTTAAAAACACATACAAGTAAAGAATTAGAAAAGAAAGCAAGACTTATTCAGTATGGTATTGAAGGAGAAGAGAATATTTTATTTGAATTAAAGAATAGTCATTTTCCAATGTATGTTTTACATGATATTTATATGGTAGATCATGATTTAAGTGCACAAATTGATTACATTATTATTACGCCATCAATGGTTTATTTTATTGAATGTAAAAATCTTATAGGGACAATCATGATCGATTCTATGGGAAATTTTACAAGAGAGTACACTTATAATGGAAAAATAATTAAAGAAGGTATTTATTCACCCATAACACAAAATCAAAGACATTTAGAGTTATATAAAATGTTACGTGAAAAGGATAAAGGATCAGTAATGAAATTTCTTTATGATAAGACCTTTTCAAGTGGTTTTAAATCACTTGTTGTCCTTGCTAATCCAAAGTCTATCTTAAAAAGCCGTTATGCTCCTAAAGAAATAAAAGAAAAAGTCATTAAAGCAGACCAACTGATAGATTATATAAAGAAACATGAACAAAGTGCTTTTAGAAATCAAAAAGACATGATTGCTATGGCAGATGGACTTTTATCGTATCATCAAAAACAAGAAATACCGCCAATTCAAGAAGAAAATACATTTGAAAGTATAGAAGCTAATAATGATGATCAATTAATTGAGTCTTTAAAAAAATATCGTATGAATAAAGCTCAAGAAAAGAATTTACCACCTTATTATATATTTAATGATATTACTTTAAATGAAATCATTGCTTATAAACCAACAACGATAGAAGAACTCCTTTCTATAAAAGGATTTGGACCAAAGAAATGTGATTGGTATGGAGAAGATATTTTAGACATAATAAGAAGTTTGTAATGAACTTCTTTTTTAATCCCATAATTTTTGACAAAACAACCAAAGAGAAAACATGAAAAAGTAAAATAAAGTTCATATTTCTTATTTATGATAATACACGAAAGGAGGAACAAGAACTTACTTAAACAAAACTTAATTATAAACTTCCCTTTTTAAAAAAGATAATAATAGATTAAAAAACAGATTCTCCCCCTCCCTTTTGAATCTGTTTTTTAGTGCAGAATATATAAACAACATTCATTGATTATGGTACAATAAATAAAAGAACATTTTGAATATAAAAGTAAATTAAAATGAAATAATTTTTGTATGAATAAAGTTTTAAAAAGATACAAAAATCGCAAATTCTAATGACTATAATAGGAGATGTTAATAAGAAAAAATGATGAAGTTAGAGTTTTAAACATGATATTATTTTAAAGATGGGAGAAGAAAGTATGAGTAAAAAAACAGTTCAAAAAAGTAAGAAAAGAACAACAAGAGCCAATAAAAAAAGAACAACGGGTGTAAAGGCCAATACGGTTGTTAAATCGGCACCAGTTACCAGTGAAAAGGTAACTGAAGTCAAACCAGTAGAAGTACCAAAAAAAGTTGATACTGTTGAATCAACACCAAAGACAACTGTTCAACCAAAAGAAACAAGTGAAAAAGTTGTTGCTGCTGAATCAGCACCAGCTGTAAAAACAGCGCCTGCTAAGAAAGCGACTACTAAAAAGGCTACAGCTTCTAAATCAACAACAGCTACAAGTAAAAAGACAGCTACTGCAAAATCAGAAACCACAACTGAAAAAGTTGCTGCCAAAACTACATTAACTAAAAAAACAGCTTCTACTAAGAAAGCAACTACTAAAAAGACAACAACTGCTAAATCAACAACAGCTACAAGAAAAAAAACAACTACTGCTAAACCAAAATCTGTAAAAAGTGAAACACCTGTTGAGCCTAAACCAACAGAAGTTATTCAAGAAGTTCCTGTTGAAAAATCACAACCAATTGATTTAGGACCTCGTAGAAGTGTTGCTTTTATTGGTTCAGAATGTTATCCATTTGTAAAAACGGGTGGATTAGGGGATGTTATGTCAGCTCTTCCAAAGAGTTTAGCTAAATTAAATATGGATGTTAAAGTTATTATTCCTAGATATAAATGTATTCCTCAAAAGTTCCAAGAAAAGATGGAATATAAAGGATCATTTTATATGGATCTATGTGCAGATGGAAAACAATATTATGTAGGTATTATGGAATATCAAGAAGATGGTGTTGTTTATGATTTTATCGATAATGATGAATTCTTCTCATGGGGAAATCCATATACGAATCTTATTGATGATATTCCTAAGTTCTGTTATTTTAGTAAAGCAGCTCTTGCGGCACTTAATTATTTAAATTGGACACCAGATATTGTACATTGTCATGATTGGCAAGCAGCTTTAGTTCCTCTTTATTTAAGAACAAGCTTTAAAGATACAAATGTAGGACGTGCAGGTGCTGTTCTTACAATTCATAACTTAAGATTCCAAGGTATCTATGATCGAAAAACAATTCAATATTGGTCAGATCTTCCTGATTATGTCTTCAATAAAGATTGTATGACACAAAATTGGTTAGATGCGAATATGTTAAAAGGTGGTATCACTTATTGTAATAAATTAACAACAGTAAGTAATACGTATGCTGGAGAAATTCAAACAGAAGAGTATGGTGAAGGACTTGAAGAACATTTAAGATATCATAGTAGTAAGATTTTAGGAATTGTTAATGGTATTGACACGGATATTTGGAATCCAGCAACAGATAAACTTTTAGCTGCTCAATATGATAGCCAATCTGTTATCAAGAATAAAAAAGCGAATAAAAAAGCACTTCAAGAATCCTTAGGATTAGAAGTTGATGATCATAAAATTGTTATCGGACTTATTTCGCGTCTTACAAATCAAAAAGGCCTTGATCTTGTTAATGATGTTATTCCAAGTATTATGGATGAACATACACAAGTTGTTGTTTTAGGTACAGGGGATGCGATGTATGAAGATGCTTTCCGTTATTATGAAAATAAATATAAAGGAAACTTCTGTGCATATATTGCCTACAATGAAAATGTCGCTCACAATATTTATGCAGGATGCGATGCATTATTAGTACCATCAAGATTTGAACCTTGTGGACTTACACAACTTATTAGTATGAGATATGGTTCTATCCCAATTGTAAGAGAAACAGGTGGACTTAAAGATACTGTTCAACCTTATAATCTATTTGATAATACAGGTAATGGCTTTACCTTTGATCGTTATGAAAGTGGACTTCTTTATGATGCAATTAATCGTGCTAAAACACTTTATTTTGAAAATAGAAAATCTTGGGATGAAATGGTTGTTCGCGATATGAATAAAGATGTTTCTTGGCAACAAAGCGCAAAACAATACAAAGATATGTATGTAGAATTAACACCAAAATATTAAAGCAATTTAAAAATGCAATGTTATTTAACGTTGCATTTTTTTATCCCATAATTTTTGACAAAACAAACAAGAAAGAAACATGAAAAAGTTAAATAAAATTCATAAAACTTATCTATGATAATACACGAAAGGAGGAACAAGAACTTACTTAAACTCAAAACTTAATTATCAATTTCCCTTTTTAAAAAATAATAATAGATAATAGTAATAAGCAGATCTTTTCCCTTCCCGTGGATCTGTTTTTTTGTTGTAACAATAAAAATTGCATTGTAACAATCTAATTGTTACAATGCAAAAACTGATGTTACAATATTAAAATACCAATAAAATCAAATGATACACAACAAAAGAGGCAAGCCAAGCAATAAGGCATTGTCCAAAGACAACAATCAATGCCCATTTACCATTAAGTTCTCTTTTGATTGCAGCAATCGCTGCAATACAAGGTGTATAAAGTAAACAGAAAATAAGTAAAGATAAAGCAGCTGGTGTTGTAAGTGACATCAACAATGATTGGGTTGAACCATAAAGAATAGATAATGTCGAAACAACACTTTCCTTTGCCATAAATCCTGAAATAAGGGCTGTTGAAATGCGCCAGTCACCAAATCCTAATGGATTAAAGATTGGAGCAATATATCCTGCAAGAATAGCAAGAATACTATCTTTAGATTCAGTTACAATATTAAATCTTAAATCAAATGTTTGTAAGAACCAAATAACGATGGTTGCGACAAAGATGACAGTAAAAGCGCGTTGTAAGAAATCTTTAGCTTTTTCCCATAATAATTGACAGACGTTTTTAGCACCTGGCATACGGTAGTTTGGAAGTTCCATGACAAAAGGAACAGGTTCACCTTTAAAAAGGGATCCTTTTAAAATCAAAGCAAAGATAATACCTGTTAAAATACCAAAAACATATAAGAAAATCATTACCAAAGCACCTTTGCCTGGAAAAAAGACAGAGGTAAAGAAAGCATAAATTGGTAGTTTTGCTGAACATGACATAAATGGTGTAAGAATAATTGTCATTTGTCGATCTCTTCTTGATGAAAGAGTTCGACTAGCCATAACACCAGGAACAGTACAACCAAAGCCAATCAACATTGGAACAATACTTCTTCCTGAAAGACCAATTTTTCTAAGGAGTTTATCCATAATAAAAGCAACACGAGCCATATAACCACTATCTTCTAATATAGATAAGAAGAAAAATAAAGTAACAATAATTGGTAAGAAACTTAAAACAGTTCCTACCCCATTAAAAATCCCATCAATAATCAAAGAATGTAAAGCTACATTGATTTGTGCTTGGGTTAGAAGAGTATCAACATAATTTGTTACAATAGATACACCATTTTCTAAGATGCCTTGTAAAAAAGAACCAATAACATTAAAGGTCAAAAAGAAAACGATACCCATAATTCCAATAAATGCGGGAATACCTGTATATTTTCCAGTTAAAAATTGATCAATTTTCTGACTTCTTAATCTTTCTTTACTTTCATGAGGTTTCTTCACAGTTTGTCTACAAATATTAATGATTGAATGAAAACGATCACTGGCAATAGCAGCTGAACAATCAAAACTACTTTCTTCTTCAAGTTGTTTACGAATGTGTTCTAAAATTTCCTTTTCATTTTGACTTAAATCAAGTTGTTCTAATAAAAGTTCATCTTTTTCAACAAGTTTACTTGCTGCAAAACGTAATGGAATCTTTGCGTTTGAGGCATGATCTTCAATTAAATGTTCAATCGCATTTAAACAACGATCAATCGCTTTGTTTTGTTGATTGTCTATATGTTGATAGAATTGAGGTCTTTCTTGATAATAAGCAACATGTAAAACATGGCTGACGAGTTCATCAATACCTTCCCCTTTAGCAGCTGAAATAGGAATAACTGGAACACCGAGATATTCTTCTAAATCATTGATTAATACAGTTCCTCCATTACCTAACATTTCATCCATCATATTTAAAGCGACAACCATTGGCATATTAAGTTCTAAAAGTTGCATTGTAAGATAAAGATTTCTTTCAATGTTTGTAGCATCTACAATATTAATAATAGCTTTAGGTCTTTCTCTTAATAAGAAGTTTCTTGTGACGATTTCTTCACTACTATAAGGTGACATAGAATAAATACCTGGTAAATCAGTAATCAGAGTATTTTGATACCCTTTAATTCTTCCATCTTTACGATCAACAGTAACTCCAGGAAAGTTACCAACATGTTGATTTGAACCTGTAAGTTGATTGAATAGTGTGGTTTTACCACAGTTTTGATTTCCTACTAAAGCAAATGTGAGTAAATCACTTTCATGATAGATTTGATGATCATTCATTTTATGATAACTTGATTCACCATAGCCAGGGTGATCTTTATATTGAAAAATGAATGAATCATTTTTATTTTCTGTTTTTTTAGTTATTTCTTTAATTTCAATTTTATGAGCATCTTCTTTCCTTAAAGTAAGCTCATAATCATGTATTTTAATTTCCATAGGATCACCCATCGGTGCATACTTTACCATGGTAACCTCTGTACCTTGAATTAATCCCATATCTAAAAAGTGTTGTCTTAAAGCTCCTTCTCCGCCAACAGAGAGAATAACAGCACTTTTTCCAATAGCCAATTCCTCTAATTTCATAATTTTCCTTCTTTCCTTTATAAGGATAACTTTTTAATAAAAGAGTTGCAATGATGAAACACTTTTTTTAACATAATTATTCCATTTTATTGTTAAAGTATATCGGTATATTAAAGTCGGAGGTAGAAATGTATGATAAAAAATGCACTATTAAGTTTAAAGAAAAATATAGGAAAAACGATTTTATTATTTGTAATTATTGTTGTAATTACAAATCTCGTTATTGCTGGTTTATCTATTCAATCAGCAACAAAAAAATCAATGGATCAAATTCGTAGTAGTTTAGGAAACGATGTAACTCTTTCTGTTGATTTTAGAAATATGATGAAAAACAGAAAACCTAGTGAAGCCGTAAGTAATGAGACATCATTAACAACAACCATGGCAGATAGTTTAAAAGATTTAAAGTATGTAAAAAATTATAATTATCAAATATCTACATCAGCTAACAGTAATTCTATTTCAGCGGTAGAAACTGCATCAGATAATAGTAATAATCAACCAGAACAAGCTTCAAATCAAGTTGATTTTACAATCAGTGCCAACACCACAATGAAGTATTTAGATTCTTTTACCAATAACAATTATAAACTTACAAAAGGGCGTTTACTTACAACAAAAGATCAAAATACAAATAATTGTGTTATTGAAACCAATCTTGCAAGTGATAATGATTTAAGTGTTGGTGATACTTTTACTATTACAACAACGGTTAATGATGAAACAATTACTCAAGAACTTACAATTGTAGGTATTTATGAAATTCAATCAACAAATGAAATTGGTAGTGCTCATTTCAATAATCCAGTAAACACAATTTATACTGATTTATCAATTGGACAAACACTTACTGGAAGTAGTGAAAATATTACATCAGCAATTTATTATTTAGATGATCCAGAAAACGCAGAAGCTTTTGTAGAACTTGCGAAAAAGAAAAGTGATATTGATTTTGATACATTCTCATTAGATGCCAATGATCGTCTTTATCAACAAAATGCTTCTTCTCTTGAAAGTATGCAATCATTCGCAAAGATGTTTGTATGGATCGTAGTGATTGCTGGTAGTGCAATTCTTTGTTTAATTTTAGCTCTAACAATTAGAAATAGATATTATGAAATTGGTGTTCTTTTATCACTTGGACAAAGTAAAGTTAAAATTGTTGCTCAACAACTTATTGAAATAGGGTTAATTGCAGTAGTTGCTTTTGTGATTTCTTTAGGTACAGGACAATTAACATCTCATTATATGGGTAATATGTTAGAAAGTGGTTCTTCTTCAAATGTCATGCAAATGGATCAAAAAGGTGATCAACCAAATGATAATCAACAAAAAACTAATACACAAACAAAAGAAAATTTCCTAGGAAATATGATGGAAGGACCATCAAATCAAGAATTAGATGTTTCAATTACAGGTGAAAATGTCGTTCAACTTGCCGGTGTTACAGCAGCAATCTGTATTGTTTCTATTGCTGTACCTGCAGCCTATGTATTAAGACTTACACCTAGACAAATCTTATCTAGAAAGGAAGGTTAAGATGGAAAAGTTATTAGAATTAGAAAATGTAAGCTATAGTTATCAAGATGGCAAAGAAAAAAATCAAATTTTAGATCATGCTTCTTATTTGTTTGAAAAAGGTAAAATCTATGCAGTTGTTGGTGCGAGTGGAAGCGGGAAAACAACAACTCTTTCTCTTGCCTCTGGTTTAGATAAACCTGATGATGGAAAAGTTTTGTTCAAAGGAAAAGATATTCAAGAAATAGGTTTGAATAAATATCGTCGAGAAGATATTTCAATTGTCTTTCAATCTTATAATCTTATTTATTATATGAATGCTTTAGAAAATGTTATGTCTGCTTTAGAAATTGCGGGGATCAAAAGAAAAGATAAAAAAGAATATTGTTTATCTATTCTTAAACAACTTGGACTTTCCAAAGATGAATGTAAAAGAGATATTCGACAATTATCAGGAGGACAACAACAAAGAGTTGCAATTGCACGTGCTATTGCAAGAGAAGTCGATTTGATTCTTTGTGATGAACCCACGGGTAATCTTGATGAAAAGAATTCAATAGAGATCATGAATACTTTCTTAGATTTAGCACATATTCATCATAAATGTGTTATTTTGGTAACCCATTCACCTACTCTAGCAAAGATGTGTGATGTGTCTTTAAGAATTAAAGAAGGAAAAATAGAAGCAAAACGTTAGAGTTTTGCTTTTAAATAGTTATAAAATTTAATCAATAACAACATCTAAGATCATGATTGTCTTAGATGTTTTTATTAGTTTTCTTGAGGTTGTAAATTTCGCAAATGTAAATATACAGTATTTTTTGAAATACCTAACTCATCTGCAATTTTTGGTACAGAATCTTTTATTTGAAAAATACCTCTATCATATAATTGAGAAATTATTGCTTTATTTTTATTAGAATATGAAATTGATGAGTCTTCATATATTTCATTTTTTCCATAATTATTTTTTCTTTCCTTTTGAATCCTTGGCAATAGCGACTGTTTCCTATTGAGATATTCTTATCATAAGTCATTCCATAATCAGTTGACCGTCCTTGCAAAGGATCTTTCGCTTACGGGTACATCCAAGTTATCATTGCACCATCTGCAATAAGCAACATATAAGTCTTTTGACGTGGCATGAGTGCCTTTTTTCAGTCCGATATATCCAGTTGATTCCAGGATAGAATAAGTTGACAAAAATTATTCTTACATAATTTTTTCTAGATATCACAAATTTTTATAGCCTAGACACAGGTTCTTTTGAAGTACGTCAAAAACAAGACGATATGCCAAAATATTTAAGGCAAAACATAACATAAATAGAATTAGCTTTTGTACAATATCACCTTAACTTAATGACATTTGTTTTCTGTACAGCCTTTTTTATTCATACATTGGAATAAGTTTTCCAGTATGCTTAACATACGATGACATGAATCATTAACATAATAGGATGTGTTGTAAAGAATCTTACCTACTAAATGACTCTTTCTAAAACTTAATAGATTAAATTTTCATTCATTTTCAAATAACTCTTTTATTAAAAAAGATGATCTATAACTATAAACGTAATCCTTTAATATCTTTAATACGTGAAAGAATAATATTACAACTACAACTAATAACCCCTGGTAATGTATCAATAGTAGTATGTAAGAAATCCTCCATCTCACTATTAGAAGCAGCAACAGCGTGTACATGTAATTTGTTTTTTCCTGTAACACGATAAATTTGAGTAACAATATTATTTTGGTTTAATATTTTTATAACATCAGTAAACGAATTTGACAATGTTTCAATTTCAAAATAGCAAGACATAGCGCCACTGATTTTTTGAGGATTGATAATTGTTGTATATTCTTCAATAACCCCTTTTTTTTCTAATGCTTGAATTCTAGCTTTTACAGCAACTCTAGAAATCCCTACCTCTTTTCCAATATCAGAGTAAGAAAGACGTGCATTTTTTATTAATAATTGAACAATTTTTTGATCTAATTCATCAAGTCCATTTAAATACATAATCATTCCTCCGTTAATCATTTATTTAATACTATCATGCTCCGTATTATAAGTAAATCTTTTAAAAATTAGAGATATTGACTGAAAATAAATAATTGATTATAATTCTTACGAAACGTAAGATAAATATTACGAAAGGAATACAAAAAGATGAATAGAGATTTAACAAAAGGTTCAGTTTTAAAGTCTATGCTTCTTTTTTCAATTCCAATGATTTTAGGTGATTTACTTCAACAATGTTATAACATTGTTGATACATTGATTGTTGGTCAATTTCTTGGCAAAAATGCTCTAGCAAGTGTTGGCTCATCGTTTACCTTAATGACATTTATAACATCTATAATCCTTGGTTTATGTATGGGAAGTGGAGCGTTGTTTTCAATTAGATATGGACAAAAAGATGAAAAAGGATTACGGGAAGATGTATGTGCATCATTTTTCTTTATTGCACTCATCACGTTTATACTAACAGTAATATCTTATATTTTTCTTAATCAGCTTTCTGTTTTTTTACATGTTCCGCATGAAGTGTGGGGAGATATGAAAGGCTATCTTATTGTTATTTTTATAGGAATACCAGCTATTTTTTTATATAACTATTTTGCTTCTTATTTAAGAGCTATTGGTAATTCAATGATTCCACTTATATTTTTAGCTATTTCAGCAATACTTAATATTGGATTAGATTTATTTTTTGTAATTGTATTAAAATTAGGAGTTGAAGGTGCAGCTATTGCTACGGTGATTTCCCAATATCTTTCAGGTATTGGCATCAGCATTTACTCACTTATAAAAAATATACAAGTACGAGCAATTATGAAATTACAATATTTTCATTTAAAGAGGGTTCATAAAGTGATTTCGTTTTCAGTTCTTACATGTATTCAACAATCAGTAATGAATTTAGGTATTTTAATGGTACAAGGGTTAGTGAATAGTTTTGGAACTGTAGTTATGGCAGCATTTGCTGCTGCTGTTAAAATAGATGCTTTTGCATATATGCCAGTACAAGATTTTGGAAATGCATTTTCTACTTTTATTGCTCAAAACTATGGTGCAAAAGAAAAAATGCGTATTCAATCAGGATTAAAATCAGCAGTTTGTCTTTCTATGGGATTTTGCATAATTATTTCAACTATTGTATGTATTTTTGCTAAAGATTTAATGACTATTTTTATAGATGCAAAAGAAACAGAAATTATTATGGAAGGTGTCAAGTATTTAAAAATTGAAGGTGCTTTTTATTGTGGAATTGGTTGTTTGTTTTTGTTGTATGGTTTGTATCGTGCTTTAGGTAAACCTGGTATGAGTGTCATTCTTACAATATTTTCTTTAGGTACACGTGTTGTGTTAGCTAATGTTTTATCCGCAATTCCAGCGATTGGTGTTACTGGTATTTGGTGGTCTGTTCCTATTGGATGGGCACTTGCAGATTTAATAGGATTAATTTATTATAGGCGTAAAAAAAAGGAATTGCTTTCTTTTAATATTGGGTAGGAGCTAGGCATATAGGAAAAAATGTGATAAAAATTGCTCAGGCGTTAGATATGGATATTATGGTGTATACAAGAACGCCTAGAGAAGATCATGATGGGATTCATTATGTATCATTGGATACTTTATTAAAGAATAGTGATTATATTTCTTTACATTGTCCATTAACTAATCATATGTTTGTAGTTTGTCTTTTCTATATTTTCTGCTTTATAGGAAATGCTTTTGTAGGATCCTATCGAGGAATCGGTAAAGTAGATGTCCCTTTTAAAGGAACAACGATGTATGTTATACATTACGTGTTATTTTATCTTATTTACTTATTCATCAATTAGGTTTAGTAGCAGTGGCTTTAGGTTGTGGTATTGGTTGGATATTTGTGAATATTTATCAAATATTTGCGTATAGAAAATTAAAGCTAACCGCAAAAGGTAGTTAAATGAGAAAGTTTTGCGGTTTGAAATCGCAAAACTTTCTAGAAATATATATATTGCTACAATAAAAATAAAAAATTCCTTATAATAAGATAAAGAGGAGATGTGTCTATGATCAAAAAAGAAAACTTACCAGAATGTCCTGTAGCAACAACTGTTTCTTTGATAGGAAGTAAATGGAAATTGTTGATTTTAAGAGATTTATTAACGGGGACAAAACGTTTTGGACAGTTAAAGAAATCATTACCTGATATTTCTCAAAAGGTATTGACGGAGTCTTTAAAATCAATGGTTGATGATGGAATTGTAGAACGTGTGGCTTATCCTGAAGTACCACCACGTGTAGAATATAGTTTAACAGATTTAGGAGAATCAATGAGACCTGTGATTTCTGTAATGGAACAATGGGGAAAGGAATATAAGGAAAGTATTTAAGGTATAAAAAAGCACCTTTTTTAATAAAGTTGTTCAAGCTAAATTAAAAGAAAAGGTGCAATACAATTATATATGATTAAAAATAATTTTGTATATAAAAATCTAATATTTGATGAATTTCATCAAATATTAGATTTTTATTTTATTTTCCATTGATGTTTTTTTAAATCAACATGATGATCATCTTTAAAAGTAACTCCTTCTTTTTCTAATAATTCTTTTTGTTCAAACCAACCAGGAACAAGTCTTCCTTGAAAATTAACGACACGATGACAAGGATAATGTCCATAATATGAGGCATTTGCTAGTATTTTACCTACTAAACGACTATTTTTTTCTCTACCAATTAAACAAGCAATTTGTTTATATGTTGCCACACATCCTTTAGGTATTTCTCCTACTGTTTCTAATACTTGATAAATTAATTCTTCATTCATAATGATCATTCCTTTTCCTTTAATTTATTATAAAAAATGAATGAAAGATAATCAATTTATGTTAGTATTATTTAAGGAAAAGGAAGAAGTAAATGTGAAAATTGTTTTATTAAATGTAAGTCCACGTAGAGGTGGAAATACAGAAATTATGATTAATACATTTATGGAAAATGTTAAAGGTCATGATGTTGTTAAATTAAATATTGCATCAATGAATATTAAAGGATGCTTAGGATGTAAGTATTGTTGGTCACATCAAGGAGAATGTGTTCAAAAAGATGATATGGAACAAGTATGGACACATTTAAAAGAAGCAGATATTATGATTTTTGCATCACCATCTATTGGTTTGATATGACAGCCCAATTAAAAACTGTCATTGATCGTATGTATGCAGGTGGAAGCACAGGGTTTCATTTCCACCAAACAGCTTTATTATTAGATGCTGGAGCTGATCATGTTTTTGATGCAGCGATAAGTCAATATAAAGCCATGACATCTTATTTAAAATGGGAAGATCTTGGTATTATTTGTGTTCCTAATATGGAAGATAAAGGAAGTATGAAAGGATCTTCAAAATTAGGTGAAGTTATTCAATTAGCTAAAAGTATTAAATAAGAGGATTTAAAGTAATGAAAAAAGTTGCATTTATATGTGTTCACAATTCTTGTAGAAGTCAAATTGCTGAAGCTTTAGGAAAACATCTTGCAAGTGATGTTTTTGAAAGCTATTCAGCAGGAAGTGAAATCAAAAATCAAATAAATCCAGATGCTGTTCGTTTAATGAAAAAGTGGTATGGTATAGATATGGAAAAGACACAACATCCAAAGTTGATCAATGAAATCCCTCAAGTAGATATGCTTATATCAATGGGATGTAATGTTGGTTGTCCTTTTGTTGGTAAAGAATTTGATGATAATTGGCAACTTGATGATTCAACGGGAAAAGAGGATCAAGAATTTATAAAAGTGATTCATGAAATCGAAGAGAAAATATTAAAACTTAAAGAAGAACTTACGAAATAAAAAATTCGTAAGTTTTTTTATTTTTTTGAAGAAAAAAGTAAAAAAATAAACGATATATATAGTAGGAGGAACTACTTATGCAACAATTAAATCTTATAACAAGCTCTAATAAAGCAATCATGTATGATCAGTATTGTAAAATGCTGATAGGACATCCTTATATGCTTGCAAGAATCATTTCTTGTTTTGTTGAAGAAGCAAAACATCTTTCATTAGATGAAATAAAAAAACTGATTAAAGGAGTCCGTATTGGCGATAAAATCGTTAATCCGCATTTTCATTTAATGGATAAAGAAGCTTTTATCAAGGATGAGGGATTAATGTGCTATGATATTTATTTCTATATCGATTTACCACAAATAGTTCAATCAACCAAAAGAGTCTACATCAATATTGAAATCCAAAACAATCCTTATACAAAATATCATCTTGTCACAAGAAGCATCGCTTATAGCTCAAGAATGATTTCCAGTCAATGGGGAAGAGAATATGATAGTGAAAATTATGATGGAATGAAAAAGGTATATTCATTTTGGATCATGCCACAAGCTACAAAGAGTAAAGATGGGTGTATCAATCAATTAAAAATAGCAGAAAATCATTTAAGTGGAAATTATGAAGAAAAAATAGAAAGTTATGATAAAGAAGAACAACTTATGATATACTTAAGCAAAGGGCATAGTCCTAATAATAAGTATGAAAGCTATGATGAAATACTAATGCCTATAGGTGCATTATTGAATAATACATTGAATTATCAAGAAAAGAATGAAGTAATAAAAGAATATGGCTTAGATGATGAAGAATTTAAAGAAAGGATGAGAGATATGTGTAATTTAGGAGAAGCATTGGAATTAGAAGCAAGACAAGAAGAAAGCAAAAGAAAGGATGTAGAACATGTAAGAAATATTATTGATGAATTTCATTGTTCACTTGAAAAAGCCATGGATATTTTAAAACTAACAGAAAAAGAAAGACAAGAAATTATGCCTTATTTTCAAGCATAGTGCATGTTTTATGAGAGTGGATATGTGTAATTTAGGTGAAATTTTGGAATTAGAAGCAATAAAAAGTGAGAGAGTTAGAAATATCAAAAGTATTATGACAAAACTCAAAATGTCTTTTAAAGAAGCGATAGCTTTTTTAGAAATTCCTGAAGATGAAGTATTAGAATTAGAAGATGCATTTAATAATGATTTAAAGAATAAGAATTAAATTATTTGAATAAAGGGGACAATGCTAAGCATTGTCCTCGATTTTTAATTAAAGAGTTTTTGATCTTTTCCAGAAGGAACTTTAAAGAGGATAACAAGAACAAAACCTACTACAATAATAATTAATGATAAAGCAAATAGGATTTGATAAGAAGAAATATCAAGTATTTGTCCTGCAATGTTTTGAAAAATAATAGAACTTAGATTTCTTAAAGTTTGTACAAAAGCAAGTGCTGTAATTTGATGTTCTTTAGGAACAAGTGTACTAACAATTTTTAAATTAATCATAATAAATAACATACCTGAAGGATGTTTTGTAATTAAAGTAATAATGACTTTAAGTGGTAACCAAACATTTAAGGCATAACATAAAAATTGAATAGTAATCATACTATAAGCAATGATAAGTAATCTTTTGTTAGTAAGTTTATCCATGAATTTATGTGAAAATAAAACAAGAGGTGCTTCACATAAGACAGCAAAAGATAAAATAGTAGAAACAAGACTTACTTTTAAACCATCATTTTGAAACATAGCTGGAATATAAGTATTAGCCATATTTGTAATTCCTTGGAAAATAGCAGCAATAATTAAATAATATAAGTATTTATAGTTATGAAAGAGTGTACTTGTTTTTGTTTTTTCTTCATTGTTTTGACCAAGTTCACTAGGTGTTTGGGTACCTAGTAGGCCAATGATACAAAGAATCATTGTAATGATAAAACAAATAAAGATGGCTGATGGTGAAATAAGTTGATAAATCATTCCTGCAAGCCATGAACCAGTAGCATATCCAATGGTTCCCCAAATTCTTATTTTTCCATATTGATATGGAGAAGAGGATGCAATCTTTTCCATAACAGGATTTGTACCATTAATTAAAGTTAATACAAAACTATAACCAATTGTAATGGTTATTAAAGAAGAAGCAAACATAAAGGCAAGACCACCAATACCTGCTAAAGTAAATAAAACAAAGTTGACTTTTTTAACATCATAACGATCACTAAACATACCAATCACTGGTTGAAATATCATAGATGTTAAAAAAGAAGTAGAAACAACTAAAGAAACTTCACTTGCTTTAAAATCTTTATCTAATAAATAAACAGAAATTAAAGCAGAGAATACAGCCCATGATAAATAATAGAAATTATACATGAGAAAATAACTTAAATAACTATTTTTATAACGTTCTAACATAAAAACCTCCTAATGAAATACTTTTAAATCTTTATTGGTTGGTACTTTAAAAAAGAAAACAAGGACCATACCAATAACACTACAAATAAATAAAACAAAATAAAACATTTGATAACCTGTAAAATCAATCAAATAACCAGCAAGCATTTGAAAGACAATAGATGCAAAGCTTTTACAAGCTGAAACAAGAGACAAAGCGGTGTTTTGTCTAGCATTATCAACAATGGTTGAAATAATTCTTAAATTAATCATTACAAAAGCCATAGTAGCAACTGTTTTTGTAAGAAAAACAATCATGATTTGGATAATAAGTGAGGATAGAAAACTAAAAGTAAAAAATTGAATGCATAGTAAAATAAAAACACTCATTAATAATTGTTTATTTGAAAAACGATTCATATAAAAATGAGATAATAAGGTTACAGGTACTTCTGATAAAGTAGAAACAAAGATAACATTTGAGACGTTATTAATTGGTAATCCACTCTGTTTTAACATAGCTGGTAAATAAAGATGATGTACATTCGTAATACCATAAAATAAGCAAACAATAATTAAATAATAAGGAATATGTTTAATCTTAAAAACAGATGACATCGAAATCTTTTCATTTGTCTTTTCAACAGGAGGTAGAATACTTTGCGTACCTAATAGTCCTATAACACATAAAAACTCCCCTATTGCAAAGAAAACATAAAGACTAAAAGATCCAATGTTTTTATAAATATATCCTGATATGATTGTTGCAATGGCATAGCCAATGGTAGCCCACACACGAATAGAACCATATTTGAATCTTGATAGAACAGCCATTCTTTCAATGATTGGATTTGTTCCATTGGTAATTGATAAAACAAGACTATAAACAAGTGCAATTAAATAAATATTTTTTAAGAACATAAAGACAATTCCTAAAAGGCCTGCAATTAATAATAAAACACCATTAACATATTTTGATTCATAAACATCATTTAATTTACCAATAAAAGGTTGAACGATCACAGATAAAATAAATGAACAAGAAACAACAAAACTTACTTGTGAAGCACTAAAGCCTTGATCCATTAAATAAACAGATAGAAATCCTGAAAAGAAAGCAAGACTGAAAAAAAAGAAAAAATACATTAAGAAATAACTTAAATAACTATTTTTATAATGTTTTAATAAATCCATTTTTTCCTCCCTTAATTTTTTATATAATAAATAAAGAGGTGATGACATGCTTTTACAAGAACAAATGAAACAAGATATTTTCTCGTATAATGAAAAAACAATCATTGATTTCATATTAGAAAAACAAGAACAAATAAAAGACTATTCTACTAAAATGATTGGTGATGAAACCTATACAGCCCCTTCTACCATCATTCGAATTGCCCATAAACTAGGTTTTCAAGGATGGTCAGATTTTAAAGAATCTTTTTTAGATGAAGTCATCTATTTAAATAATCATTTTCAAGAAATAGATCCTAACTTTCCTTTTACAAATCAAGATACAATGATGCAAATTGCTCATAAAATAACACAATTACATATTGAAAGTGCTAAAGATACGGCATCACTTATTCAACATGATACTTTACAAAAAGCTTTGCGTATTATGGCAAAAGCAGATGTTATTAAAGTATTTGCGGTAGCTAATTTAAATTTTATTGGTGAAGAATTTGTATTCAAACTTAATCGTATTCATAAAAGAGCCTATATTGAACCTGTTCAAGATAATCAATTTCAAGATGCTATTATGACAACCAGTAATGAATGTGCTATTTGTTTATCTTATTCAGGAGAAACCCCTACTCTTTTAAAAACTGCACAATATTTAAAGGAGAATAATGTACCTATTATCGCTATTACAAGTCTTGGTAAAAATAGACTTTCTGATTTAGTGGATGTTTCTTTAAATATTTCTACTCGAGAAAAATCATTTTCTAAAATTGCAGGATTTACTTCTTTGGAATCTATGAATATTGTTTTAAATATTCTTTATTCATGTTTGTTTTCTTTGAATTATCAAGCAAATTTAGACTATAAAATTAAGGTTGCTAGAAGAGTAGAAACAAATCGTAAAATAGATAATGAAATTATTGAAGAACTTAAAGAAGATTAGTTCTTCTTTTTTATTTCAAACAATCATCTAAAATATCAATTCCCATTTTTAATAAGTCACTACAGCATCTTTTCTTCTCTTTATTTTCCTTTAAAAGAGTATGGCAACATAAACTTCCTGCCTGTTCTTTAAAATCCATAGCTAAACATTTACCACAAGCATAACTTTTAAGTTTAGACTGAGGATTTTCCACATTTCCATCACATGTTTTCAAACAAGAATAAATCATAGCAATTAAAATAGGAATACAACACATTTCTTCTAAACCAGCAACGCCTCTTCCAAGTCCTTCTGTAAGTTTGAAGAGTTCTTTTTCTTCAAAGGGTAAAATATCTTGATAGCTACAAATTAAAGCTTGAGCACAGTTATAACCATGTTTATGTAAAGATAATACTTTTTCTTCTCTTTGACTCATCACTTCTCACCTCGTTTACTAGTTTATTGATTTTATTTGTTTTTGAAATATAAAAAAATGTAAATGGTGCTCCATTTACATTTAAGAAATATTTAATTTGTTTTTTTGTAAATAAGATTTACATAAGGCATAAGTAAATGAAATAAAACATATAACAAAGAAGCATAACAATACCACATGGTTTCCTTAATTCTTGATGTTTCATTGTACCAAACCATAGAATTAAACCAGCAATTATTGCAATAATTGTATCAACCAAAAATTTACTTTCAAACGGAACATTACAAATTAGAGAAGTTGTCCCAATAACAAAAAGAATATTAAAAATATTACTTCCTACAATATTACCAATCGCAATTCCAGCATTACCACGTTTTGCTGCAGTGACTGATGTAACAAGTTCGGGCAGTGAAGTTCCAAAAGCAACAATTGTTAAACCAATAAATCGTTCACTCATCCCAAAATAACGAGCAATAGCACTAGCTCCACTTACTGCAAAATCACTTCCTTTAACAACTAAGATTCCTCCAATAAGGATGAATATAAGACATTTCCAAACAGGAATATCTTTTTCTTCTTCTTGAGTTTCACCATTTTTTGCCATGACAAATAAATAAACAAGATAAGCAATAAAAAGAATCCAAAGGAAAATACCTTCAATAAAAGTAATTTTCATATCCGTCATACCACAGATCATGAGAATGATTGTTATAAAAATCATAAAGGGAATTTCATAACGAATGGTTGATTTTTGTATTTTTACATTGGTGATCAAGGCTGTAATTCCTAAAATAATAAAAATATTTAAGATATTACTACCTACCACATTCCCAATAGTAATCCCTGCATTTTGTTGCATGGCAGCCGTAATACTTACAGCAGCTTCAGGCATACTTGTTCCCATAGCAACAATTGTAAGACCAATGATTAGTTGGGGAATACCCATTTTTCTAGCAATGCTTGCCGCCCCTTCTACAAACCAATCAGCTCCTTTTACTAGAAAAATAAAACCTACTAATAAAATAATAATTTGTTGAATCATAACGATTACTCCTTCCTTATATTTTGCAGTAGGTATAAAAAAAGCGGACTCCTACTGCATTGCAGTAAAAGTCTCGCTATTCAATCACTTTCCGAGTTATTAATTAACTGTACTGACGAAGAAGTGAACCGATATCATCGGCAAGCTACTCCCTTTTATGAGGTCATTCTATCAAATAATATTAATTTAAGCAACTTTAAATTAATTTTAAATATTTAAAGGCATTGTATAAACCATCTTCATTTACATCATCAGTAATATAATCAGCGGCTTCTTTAATTTCAAAGCCACCATTACCCATCGCAACATTATAAGCGCAACATTCAAACATCGATAAGTCAATTTTAGCATCACCAAAAGAAATCGTATCTTTAGCATCTGCATGTAAATAATCTAATAGAACTTCAATAGCATGTCTTTTAGTAATACCTGTAGGTCCTAAATCACCAAATAATGCAACTTCTCCTTTACCTCCCCAAGTATTCGCAACTAAATGAGGGAAGTCTACTTTAGAATCTAAATGATCTTGATATGTTCTTAAAATGAAACTGATTTTATTAACATTGTCACGGTATAACTCATCCCCTTGTAAATGAATGAAACCATCAATAAAATGTTGAGCAGAACTTTTGGCATTCTCTAAGCTTGCCCCTTTGCCTTTAGCGTATTTTACCATGGTTTCAGGTCCTTGTTCTAACATATAATCATTACAATACATACCACTATTCGCTTCTAAATAAAAACCAATATGTCTTTCATTACACCAATCAACAATATTTTTTACATCTTCTTTAGATAATCCTTGATGCATAACAACATGTCCGTTATCTTCAACATAAGCGCCATTTCCACCAATCATACCATCTAAATCACACAAATTTCTTTGTAGAATTTCAGCTTTCGAACAACCTGTACAAATATACACTTTATGTCCATTAGCTCTAGCTTGATCAACAGCTTTTGCGGCTGAAGCAGGTAATTTTGCTTCATAATCAATTAATGTTCCATCGACATCTAAAAATACAATTTTACTCATAAGTTCTCTCCTTAAATTAATTTTAAATATTTAAAAGCATTATAAAGTCCGTCTTCATTTACATCATTGGTAATATAATCAGCGGCTTCTTTGATTTCTGGTCCACCATTTCCCATAGCAACATTGAAACCACAACATTCAAACATCGATAAATCAACTTTAGCATCACCAAAAGAAATCGTATCTTCTTTACCCAATTTTAAATAATCCAACAACACTTCAATGGCATGTTTTTTATTAATTCCTGTAGGACCCAAATCACTAAATAATGCAAGTTCCCCTTTTCCTCCCCAAGTATTATGTGCTAAATGAGGAAAGGCAGTAATTGCATCTAAATGATCTTGATAATCACGAATAATAAAGTCTATTTTATTAACATCTTCACGATAAAATTCATCTCCATGAATTAACGTAAAAGAATCAATAAAGCTTTTTGCCTTTTCTGTTGCATTTGAAAGATCTGCACCTTTACCTTGACCGTATTTAATCATGACAGCTGGTCCATCTTTAATCATTTGATCATTACAATAAACCCCACTATTTGTTTCTAAGTAAAAAGCAAGATTTCTTTCTTGACACCAATGAACCACCTTTTTTACTTCTTCTAAAGGCATCGCTTGATGCATAATAACATGATCATGATCTTCCACGTATGTTCCATTTCCTAAAATCATCCCATCTAGCTCGCATAGATTTCTTTGTAAGATTTCATCTTTAGAACAACCTGTACAAATATAGACTTTATGTCCATGAGCTCTGGCTTGATCAACAGCTTTTCTTGCTGAATCAGGTAACTTTGTTTCATAGTCAATTAAAGTTCCATCAACATCTAAAAATACAATTTTACTCATACTTTTCTCCTTTTTCTTATAACTTCATTGTACTAAAAGAAGAACATAAAATATAGTTTTTTCATTATTAGATAGAAATAAAAATAAGCCTTAATAAGTATGATATCTAACCGCTAGAAGAAGTAAAGCAGCTAGTCAATGATGGTGAGCGTTAATCCTTAATAAGTATGATATCTAACAGAAGTAAAATGGCATGTTGATTTTTGTGAAGTAAATATAGGCGTTAATCCTTAATAAGTATGATATCTAACTATTAGCTGATGCTGATTGGAACATCTTAGGAAGTCTGCGTTAATCCTTAATAAGTATGATATCTAACGAATGTAAGGAGAAACATCTGAGATGAAAATAAAATTGGCGTTAATCCTTAATAAGTATGATATCTAACGAACAATAAGTAAATTAAAACAAGCTCTTGAACCAGTGCGTTAATCCTTAATAAGTATGATATCTAACAAAGAAAAAGAGTATGAATATATGAAAAGTAAAAATAGCGTTAATCCTTAATAAGTATGATATCTAACTAAACATGCAAAAATTCATCGCAGCAGAACAGGAAAAGCGTTAATCCTTAATAAGTATGATATCTAACGAAGCAAACTTAAATAAGGAAATATTATTAGCAACAGCGTTAATCCTTAATAAGTATGATATCTAACCATCAACTGAGATAATTACAAAAGCATTGTTAAAAAAGCGTTAATCCTTAATAAGTATGATATCTAACAGATTAGAAATATGATTGCTGATGATACAAATGTATCAGCGTTAATCCTTAATAAGTATGATATCTAACAAATGGAAAAATGTATTATATTGTAGAGCCTATTGGGCGTTAATCCTTAATAAGTATGATATCTAACATTGTATATCTTGTAAAGCGTGTGATAATTATAATTAAGCGTTAATCCTTAATAAGTATGATATCTAACTATAAGGCAATGACCATAGAAAATATAAATCGAGCGTTAATCCTTAATAAGTATGATATCTAACAGAGAATTATTAGACCTATGCGCTGACAATGCAATCGAGCGTTAATCCTTAATAAGTATGATATCTAACGATTACGGTGTATATGATGTAGTAAGCGAAATGATGGCGTTAATCCTTAATAAGTATGATATCTAACGAATAAAGACGGAACGAAAAGACATATAGAAACAAGCGTTAATCCTTAATAAGTATGATATCTAACTTTTATGTATTATGTAGTAACTGGATGGTGTAATGGTTGGCGTTAATCCTTAATAAGTATGATATCTAACAAAATTGAAATTTTTTAAAAATCCTATTGACAAGGGCGTTAATCCTTAATAAGTATGATATCTAACAAAGACGAGGATATAAAAATGGTAGAAACAATTTTAAGCGTTAATCCTTAATAAGTATGATATCTAACAACAAAAAGTAAAATGTATGGTTGAAAATGTACATGGCGTTAATCCTTAATAAGTATGATATCTAACGATTTTAGAGAAAAAATAGAATTGCTTGATTTATAGCGTTAATCCTTAATAAGTATGATATCTAACAATGAAATATTAACATATTTAATGAATAATATAAATTGATTTGTTAATATACTAAAAATATGTAAAAATAAGAAGAAAAATGATTAAAAATATCGACTATCTATCAAAAATATAAGTTTTTTGTAATAGAATTCTTATAGTAATTAGGGGATAGTCGATATTAATCTATTATGAAACGTGTTTTATCAATAGATTTACCGATTTCTTGTTTCTTAATCATTTTAGAATTATATGAATAATAGATTGCAACATGATCATCATCTGTAATGATTTTTTCTAACTCTTTAGTTAATTTTTTATATGTTGCTGGTGTAAGTTCACCTTCAAATACAGATTCCTGAACATGAAAAAGATATCTTCTTAACAACTTCATAAACTTTGGACAGTTCTTGCTTTTTACATCATAAGTACAAATTATATACATTTTACCACTTCATAATATATGGTTTGTAATCATTTGATTCATTAGCGATGTAATTAGAAAGCAAGTGAACTTCACGAGATATAAGATTTCTATATGAATAGTATCTATTATTTATTTTGATTGTTTTCAAAAGATAATTTTCATATTTTTCAACAAAGAATTTAACACCTTCTTTGTTGAGATAACATCTATCACTTTTGTAATCAAAATATTCATCTTTTAATAATTTATGTCTACAAAGACTAAGAACAAGTCTATCAACCAATACTGGTTTTAATATATCGGCTAAATCAAATTGTAAAGATTCACTACATTTAGTTAAACTGTGAACAAATGAAATTTGTGAGTAAAGACGACTCCTATCTGTAACAGATATATAATTAGCATAAAGTAAAGAATATCCATAGCTCAATAAAGCATTTATCTCATTTTGAGGAGGATTCTTTGTTCTTTTTATAAAATGATACTTTTCTTTTTCTAGAATAATATCAAAACTATTAAAATATATTTTCTTTGCTTGAGCTTCTAATAATAGAAGCTCATTTACGGATTTATTTTTACATTCTTTGATAATAGATTCTATTTCAATAATATTGTCTAGTAAAGGAAACAGTTTTTTATTATAATATTTCAACAGTGCTAAACAATTTTTTAATGATGAGATAATCATAGTTCTTGCTATATGATTTCGTATCCTTTCATTTTCAAAAGCATAAATTTGATTGATTAATATTTTTCCATCTAGATATTGTTTAGGTGTAAATTTTCCAATATATTGACCATAAAAATTAAAAAATAAAATAACTATATTATGTTTATTTAATAATGATAAAGTATGTTTATTTATTGAAATTTCTCCAAAACAAATAAGCGTATCTATTTGTTCAATAGGAATGTAATTTACATAATCTTTTTTATCTTTTAATATTAAGGAATAATCTTTACATAGTAATCGACCACTTTTATAAAGATATATTACTTTTTTCATGAGCAATATCTATCATGCCAAAACCACACGAATTCTTACTTGAAAGCCCACAGTTATAAATAAGTGATAATGTTTCAAAATTAGTTTCAATTTCTAATTTTGTCATAAAACATTCATAGAAGCAGTTTTTAAATTTCATCATTCTTCTTTTTTCATATATTATAGAGTCAATTTTAAATACTAGTTCTTTTATTGGATAATGATAAGCAAGACATTTATCTTGAATATTGTTAATAATAAAATTAATACTTTCTTTATTTGAAGGTCTATAATATGTTGAATAATTATCTTTTGTTGAATAGATAAGCATAGGGGATAATGTTTCAATGCATATTTTTTTTGTTCCAATAAAAGGTTGTAAATTAAGAATAGATATATTTTTAATTTTTACTTGTTGTTTATTAATTAATAATGAATCATTTAAAAGAAGTGTTTTATATACATGCTTTAAAAATTCTTCATCTAAAGAACTAATATAGAAATAAAAATCACTATCAAAAATTAAATGTTTGTTTTCAATTTTATATTTTCCAAATAGTTGACTAAATGTAAAACATTTAAAAGTTTTTTTATCATAATGATATCCATTATTATGATAAAAATCTCCTAATTCATCCTTAGATAATAATGAATAAATAACACCTTGTATAATACTTTGATAACTCATAGGAACCTTAAAGTTATTATAAGATAATTGTATTTTAAGTCTCAAGTTCTCCACCTCCTATAAAATTGAAATTTCCAATGCCGATATATAAAATATCTAATGGTATATTAATGTTTTCATTAAATAATATTTGATATGTAAATCCTCTAGGTACTATTTTCTTTGTTTTAAATTGAATACCTTCTTGTTGACTATGCTTAATATTTTTAATATCTATCATACAATTAGATAAATTATTGTATTGAGTTAAATAACGTTTGTTGTAATAATTGATCATTTGATTATATTCATCAATAAAATCAGTCGTTTTAATACAAGAAGAAATCATCATATGATTTAAACTGATATTTTTTTGATTACAATCTATCATGTTTATATTTTTTAAATAAAAGAAATATCCTTGAATTTTTTGATTAAGATAAGATTGAAAAAAGAGTTTAAGATAATTTATATGTTTAGTATCTTCACCAATTATAAAAAATGATATTTTTAATATTCCTTCTTTTTGAAAAATAGCTTGTGTAAAAATAGGGTTTTCTATTAAAATATTAGGATAATATTTAAAATTTTCACCAGTACAATGATAATAATAACATTCTTTAGAAAAAGGACAGGAGAAACATTTTTGATCTACTGCAAAACAATTCAATTTATATAAGAAATTGATATATTGTTTATAGATAAATAAATTAATATTATGATAAAAAAGTGCTCCTTGTGGTAAAACAAGTTCTATTTCAATTTTCTTCATAGGGTTCAATCTTAATAAATCCTGGTAGATAACATTTATTATCATATTTAAAAATAATCCTTGTTTTAGGCATAGTATCTACTTTTGGAGAATTCTTTTTCCCTAATCTAATTGGAGCGAATAAGCTGAAATTATTATCATAAAATTCATTAAAATTATTTTTAATAAATATAGAAATTGATTTATAAAAGTAATTCGTGCTATTTCCTACTCTTAAGTAACATATATCTTTATTATCAAAAGATATACTATTTAAAAATTCAATAATTTGACCTCTTCCTTCAAAATCAGATTTTTTGAAATAATCAAATTGATCTTCAATAAAATATTTTTTATCATCTTTTATTATAGTTCGAAAATAATTTCTACAAGCAATAATTATATTTCTTTTATTAAAGAATATACGTAACTTTTTAATTATTTCTTTGTTGCTATATTTATTTAAAAATACTTTTTGTCTAGTTTGATCTATCATAAACAGTTTTGTTTCTTTTTCTTGTAAGTTATCAATACATTCAAATTTACTAAATTCTTGGGATTTTTTATGATTACTTTTTTTCATATTTAAGCGATCACTATCACAAAGAATCATAGTTTCAAAAAATATATCTTCACAACAAATACAAGAAGAAAATAATTTAAATATCTCTTCAAAATCTTTTCCAAAAAGATAAGACAATAGTTCTTTTTCAAAGTTTTTAGATAAATTTCTATTAAAATTAATAAGAAATTCTTTTATTTTTTCTTTATTATCATTTAATAGATTAAATATAATGGCATTCATAATTGCACCCTTTATACTGCTACCTGGTATATAGGGTTTATTTAATGATTTGACTTGCTCAGTGACATCTTTAGAAAAAGGTTTAAATTTATAAAATAAGAAGTACTGAGGTTTTAATTGATTATAATTTACATAATTATTAAATAGCTTGATAATATCTTTTTTACCATTATTACTAGCATTATCTGGTTGTAATTCTAATAATTTTTGAGGTGGAATAAATTGTAATAAATCTTCTATTCTATAACAATTAAAGTGATCATTTTTATCAGGATGATATAAGAAACAAGCATTTTTATTGCCTGATGATATATGAACAGGTGTTAATATAGATATTTTATAAGTCATGTATTTAACCTCCTATATAATGTAGCCAATGCCATAGTAGTATAATGGTTTTTTATCAATATTGAATGATAGAATTTTACCTATCCATTCTTTATCTTGTGTTAGTTTTAAATAGCTTCCTTCATTAAATAAATTCATTTTATGAGTTGTTTTATTTATATATGTTTTAGAAGGATGATATTGTTTAGAAATAATTTGATAGTTTGATTCACTTAAATTGATGCATTCATCGAAAACTGATTGAGAAAGCAAAAGTTTATTATTTAAATTAGGTTTTCTTTTTATTTCTTCTATAGAAATTAATTTAAAACTGTTTTTTCCAACAGAGTGGCGAGGTCCAAAACCGAAAAAATGAGAATAAGAAAATATATCTTTTATTTTTTAATATTTTCATTTGTTTTAACTAATATATAAAATAATCCATTAGTATATATAGTATCATCGTAATACAAAGCATTATCATCCCCTATAGAAGTGTTGTAGTAATCTTTTTTTCTTACATGTGTATTGAGTTGTTTGGTTTGTTCAAATAATATATTTTCACTAGCTTTTTGAAGACAATAGTTTTTAATGTTTATTTTTTTATTAAGTAAATCATCACGCATTTTATTGAAATCAGATTTAATAATATAGTCATTAAAAATAGATTCTGTAGTATAATTTATTTTTTTATAATTTTTTAATGTTTGTAAATAAGATAATTGATCAATACTTTTTTCTTTTAAAATATTATGATTTATATAATCTATATCAAAAATGTTATAGTGAACCATTGGTAACATATTCAATGGAAACATGGATGAATGTATAAAAAGAGGTTGATTATTAAATGAACTAATATAATTATTTAAAGCTTCTTCTCCTTGTGTATTTACTATAATATTACATATTGCTCCAAAAATAGTTTGAGCATTTGGAATATTGGTAATAGTTGATAATGGTTTAAAAACTAACTTATATTCCTTCATTGTTATTCAACTCTTCCATTTCTATTTGGATACGCCCATATCCTCGTGATCCACTACCACCAATATAATTATAATTAAGTAAATTTACACCAGTTTCTAAGTATTTATAAAGTGTTTGATAATCATCGTTATCAAATTCAAGCAAGTCTATGTAACCAATAAATTTACTACCAGCAGGAACACGTTCAATAAATCGTGGAGCATCAGCCGTCCCTTTAAATCTATTAATTTTATTTTCAGCTTTAATTTCAGTATATGTATGCTCACCTAAATATGTTTGTAATTCGATTTTACTAGATTCTGTTAAAACAGCATCTCTAAAGATAGCTCTAGTCATTTGTGGTATGTCATTTGTATTTGGCTCAAATAAGCTTAATAATTGATTATGCTCAGGCACAGGTTTTAATTCGTTATTTATAAATGTTCCATATTTAAATTCTAAAAGAGAACGAATTTTTCCTTTTAAAGTACTGCCAGGTATATAGGGTTCACCAGTTAGAGGATTTTTAATAACTTGTGAATCTGCACCTCCAATATCAAAAGTATCATCTCCACCAGTTATATGCATTCCTGACAATAATTCAATTTTTAGTTGTATTCTATGAGTCTTTTTTAACATTTTTATTTCTCCTTTTTATTTTGATTTAATACTTTATGGTAAGCAATAATACTTGTAAAAATTTGGTCTAATATTTCAATATCTTTTGGTGATTGAATAGCTTTTTCATTAATATGTTGATAGACAAAATTATATAATTCTTGAAGTCCTTTATTTCTACCTGTGTTATAAGCAGTTAAGGGAACAATGTAATAAAGTTTATTTCTAGCATCAATAAATTTATTTGGATTACGTTTTACGATTGTTACAGATTCTTTTAAGACATTTAGAATTTTTCTTAATTGATGTGGTGCTATATCTCCCATTTTATTTGCTATTTTGTAGGCTATTCCAGTATCAAGAAATATTTCAGCAGGATTAGTGTATTTTTCTGATAATGGGATAGTTATTTTTTCGGGCATATTATTTCTTTCTTTTGGTGGTTTGTTTGGTAATCTATGTTGTTTAGTGTTATAACTCATTTAATTAACCTCCCTTGTAAATAAGATAACGAGTTTCATAATAGTTACTTGTTTGTTAATTTCTTCGTCTGTTTTTAGAGTTGTTAAATCTTGTAATATTTTTTTTCTTAAAGTCTCATGGCTATTATCGATTTGTCTATATAGTGAATATTGAATAATAGGAATTATTGAATAGTATTCATCTAGTGTTTTATTATCCATATGGGACATAATGTTATAAAATCCAGTACGAGATAATGGATTTGTTTTATCATTTAAATAACCACGATAAGTCTCTATTTTATTTAAAATATTTGGTAATTCTTCGAATGAAAAAGTACTGTTCATAATTGTAATAGCATTTTTTGAGCGGTTATCTTTTACATAAGATTTTGAGGCTTCTAATGCATTATCTGCCATTTTAATTCCAAAACGTATAGGTTTTTTAGGATTTTGAATATGTATACCAGCTGATAATGTTATATTAGGATTTTGAACAAATTCTTTAAATTCAATATGTATTTTATTGGCTAATTGTAGAATTCCATAAATTGGTCCTAAAATAACAAGATCATCTCCTCCAGCATAATTAATATAAAAGATGTTTTCGTTTTTATTTTTTAGTTTTTTACTTAAATCAAGGCAAATTTGTTTTAATTTGTATCCAAAGAATAATTCTATAAATCTACTTAAAGTTAAATATTTTGATAAAGAACGTTGTAATGTTACATCATTATTTTTTCCTTGTTTAAGTCCAAAAGCAAAGATTGCTCCAAGATTATCGACATCCATTTTAAGAACTCCTAATTTTTCATCACCATAAGATTTATCTAATGTTTTTGTAATATTTTCAAAATTTAAAATAGTATTATTTTCTTTTGGAACAAGGTTAGCAATAAGTTTGACATTTCCTGCTTCAAAATGATTAACAGCATCTATATAATAAAAGTCACTTTTATTAATTAATTCATGAGGTATTTTTTCAAAAAAGTAAATTTTTATAAATCCTAAATCCATTAAACAATTATTATAATCTAAATTAGAGTATAGGATAGTGAATTTATCGTGTTTTGTGTAATAATCAGATATATTTAGAATGTCTAAGCAATTTTGACATTTATGATCTTTTTTTACATAATTTTGACCACATAATTCACAAATTTCTTTATCTTCTAAATGTTCAACACAGAAATCATTATTAATTAAAGGATAGAATTTTTTTAATTTATATTCCTCTAATTTTGTTTTTAATGCAAGGGCCTTTTCTGTTTTGAAATTACTTAATTCAAACTTATCAACTTTCTCAATTGCGTAAACAACAGATAATGAAGTATTAAATCTTTTATAAAGTTCTTTTGTTATAGTATTGAATGTATTATGAATGATTTTTTCAGTATCATCTAAATAAGGTAATAAGAGTAATGCTCCTCCACCAGTATTGAAAATGATATTAGCTTGTGTAAGTTTAAATTTATCTAATATTGTATATGTAATGGCATTAGTAATAAGAGTAACAAATGCTGAACGTCCTCTTAAAGATTTGGCAATATTAGTTTTAGTTTTAGATCCTTCGGTAATTTTATAAATAAAACTTTGAATACCAGAGACATCAAATTCTAACATATAAAAGTTATTACAATTATTTTGTGATAAACAGCTTGCAATAGCTGTTGTAAGTTTTAAATGATCAAATAAACTTACAGTTTGATTATTTGTTTCATATGTAGAAGAAGGAATCAAGGTTGTATATTTATAAAGTAAAGAATACATACGATGATATTTATAGGGCGTTGGTTTACCAATTAATAAATTATCGAATTTTATTTCTTCAATAAATTGAGTGAATAGTTTTTTATATTCCTCAATACTTTCAATTGTATTTTGTTCAATATTATTTCTACACGGGTTCATACATTGATCTACGCTAGTTAATTTGAACTTCGAATCATAAATTGTTTGTCCAAAATCTATATTTCCCATAATAGATGATAGTCTAGACGTAATGTATTGATATCTAGTTTTTTTATGATTTTCCTCAAAATCAAAGTTTTCATCATTTCTATCAATTTTAGAAGCAATTCGATCAGCATCACGAATAATACTATCAAATTCATCAACCTCATTAATATGATGTCCACTAGATGCTTTTTCTAGCTGATCATTCAAATGAAGATAATCATGAAAAAATTTTGCAGTATATCCACTATGAATATGTGTATGATAGCCATTTGCATGTATTGGAGTAGATGCAATTTCTTGTGAGTTTAGTAAAGAAATCTTTGTAGTTCTTTGATAAAATTTCCCAATATCATGAAGCAAAGCTGCATAAGCAATATTTAAATTATTCATTTTAGCCCTCCTTTATAAATTTTTCTATACTATCAAGGCATTTTAAAATTATTTTATTTACATCTATATTTTGATCAATTTTCCCACCATGATTAACAACATTTCGTATTTTTATATAAAAGATATTTATATTTTCTTTATCAAGAAGAGAAACATCTTTAGAAAGATTATTATTCTTATTACGAATGTTGACTATATAATCTTTTGAATTTATATTCTTAGATGAATTTCGTATATTTAAAAAGAATAAAAGATCTGTTGATAAGTCATAAAAATCTGATTCTTTAGCAATTTTATTTAATAATTCTTCTTTAAACGATTTACTATCTGGAAAATAATAATAATGCACAAGTTCTTCCCTAATTAGTTGATCTGTAAACGTAATAGCAATTTGTAAAGAATTATGAGCTAATAAAAGTTTAATAAATTTGATTTTTTTAATAGCATCATTTTTTTCTATATAAATATTTGATAATTTCTTTTGTATACTTTTGAGATATGGTGTAAGAAGAATATATTTATCTTTTTCTTTTAATATGGATTGGCAGAAATTATAAATTTGAGAAATAGAATGAACACAGCTATCAAATTCACAATAATCTAGCATGTGATTAAATTGATAAATGCCTTTCATCAAATTATTTATTTTATTATCATTTAAATTGTATAAATATGTATCTGATATCTTTAAAAATTGATCAAATGCCATTAATGATGAAGCAATTTTTGAATTTTCATATTGGTTAATTAAATCAATAATTAATCCTTCATTAGTTTCACGATTATAATTACCATAGAATAGATGCTTTAATTGTTTTTTAGTTGATACTTCTAAATAATTAGATATCATTGTCACTGAAATTGGAATATTTCTAAAACTATGTGTAACATCAATAATAAAATCTTCTTTTAATACTTCATCCATTTTTTGTAGAATTTCTTCAATTTTTACGAATTCATTTATAGTTATAAATTTAATATCTATATTAAATTTAGTTTTTATTTCATTTTTAATGTTTCTAGCACCTAGACTATATGACTTCTCGGTACAAAATACAAATACTTCAGAAATAGCTGATTGAAATTTTTCAATGATAGCGCTCTGAACGTACTTAGAAGCATGAATTTCTTCTTTGTTATCTTCAAAAGAATAAAGCGCCTCTTCATAGCCTTCAGGAAGAGTACCAACTCCTAAAAAAGTAAAGTATTGCATAACTAATCGCCTCCTTATATATTATTATACCATACATAAAACTGTATATTGAAAACACTTTCATATAAATTCTATAGTGATATTTTTAATAAAATACTGAATTAAACAATTAAAAATAAAAAAATTCATTTTTTAAAACAAAACTTGCCAAAATATGACAAAAATGTTATAATTTGGAAAGAAAAGAGGGACCTAATTATGTCAAAAGTGTATACTGATAAAAATGTATTAGATGCGGCCTTAGAGAGATTAGAAATTATTTTTAATAATTTTGATAATATATATTTTAGCGTAAGTGGTGGAAAAGATAGTTCAGTAATGGTACAACTTGCAAATATTGTGGCAAAACGATTGAATAAAAAATTTGATGTCCTATATATAGATTTAGAAGCTCAATATAAATATACAATTCAACATGTGGAAGAGTTAAAACAATTATCACAAATAAGAGATTTTTATCATATTGCATTACCAATTGCTTTAAGGAATGCTATTTCAGTATTACAGCCTAAATGGATTTGTTGGGAAGAAGAAAGTAAGCATTTATGGGTAAGAGATATGCCAAAAGATGCAATTAATATCCATAATTGCCCATTTGATTGGTTTAAAAAAGGAGAAGAATTCGAAGACTTTATTGTGCAATTTGCACAATGGTATTTAGAAAAATATCCAGGTAAAGTAGCATGTGGAATAGGGATTAGAACAGATGAAAGTATAAATCGTTTTAGAACAATTGCTTTTCAAGATAAGAAAGTGACTTTTGATGGACATCCTTGGACAACAAAGTTAAAAGTAAATGAAAAACATATAGATGTTTATAATTTTTATCCTATTTATGATTGGACGGCAGAAGATATTTGGGGAGCGGTTAGTAAACTAGATTTAGAGTTTAATGAAATATATGAATTAATGTATAAAAATGGAGTTAGTATTTATGAGCAAAGACTTTGTCAACCATATGGGGATGACCAAAAAAATGGACTAGACCAGTATAAAGCATTAGAATATGACACATGGAGTAAAATTTTAAACAGAGTA
>ERZ826016.66-NODE-66-length-129467-cov-20.772077_pt1 | contig 129467 bp, 67 predicted proteins | sample MGYA00519872_ERZ826016 | MGnify/ENA primary metagenome ERZ826016 (study PRJEB31778, sample SAMEA3449218) | human gut metagenome | biome: human gut; feature: human-associated habitat; material: faeces | place: United Kingdom | collected 2010/2012 ... | reverse complement strand
CACTGTTGCAGTATATAAAAACAACAGTGTAATCCGTGTAATCCGTGTCTAAAATATCGCTTATCATTTGCCTCTTTTTCTTTTCCGTTATCAGCAACTCCCCCCCTGGGTACAAAATTCTCCTTCATCCGTCATCTTACCATAAACTATAAAGCAACACCGAAAGACAATGAACAGAAAGAGATTCATCAACTGTCTGTTAGTCCTGTTATCTGCGGGGTGCCTCCGGGCACAAGCCCCACATACCTCCGCACAGGAATACAAACTCTGGTACGACCGCCCCGCACAAGTCTGGACGGAAGCCCTCCCTTTAGGTAACGGACGATTGGGAGCCATGGTATACGGCACCCCCGCCACAGAACAGATACAACTGAACGAAGAAACCATCTGGGCGGGACGTCCCAACAACAACGCCAACCCCAATGCACTGGAATACATTCCCCGGGTACGCCACCTGGTATTTGCCGGCAAATATCTCGAAGCACAGACCCTCGCCACCGAGAAGGTAATGGCAAAGACCAATTCGGGAATGCCCTATCAAAGCTTCGGCGACCTGCGAATCGCGTTTCCCGGACACACCCGCTATACAAACTATTACCGGGAGTTGAGCCTCGATTCCGCCCGTACACTCGTCCGCTATGAAGTGGACGGAGTGCAGTACCGGCGCGAAACCATCACTTCATTCACCAACCAGGTAGTCATGGTACGCCTCACCGCCAACCGTCCGGGACGGATTACTTTCAACGCCCAACTCACCTCCCCCCATCAGGATGTCGTCATCACTTCCGAAGCTGCGGGTATCACTCCCGAAGCCGCCAATATCACTCCCGAAGCCGCCAACATCGGAAACACCTCCCCCCTCCTCCCCTGCGTAACACTTTCCGGCGTATCTTCCCTGCACGAAGGTCTGAAAGGCAAGGTGGAGTTTCAGGGAAGACTGACCGCCCGGAACACCGGCGGCCGGATGTCGTGTGCCGACGGTGTGCTTTCCGTGGAAGGAGCCGACGAAGCCACCGTCTACGTCTCCATCGCCACCAACTTCAATAACTATCAGGACATCACAGGCAATCCCTCCGAACGTGCCAAAGATTATCTGGCAACAGCAACGGCACATTCATTCGCCGAAGCCCGGAAGAGCCATACGGACTTCTACCGCCGATACCTGACACGCGCCTCCCTCGATTTAGGAGACAACCGCTACGAACACGTGACTACCGACAAGCGCGTGGAGAACTTCAAACAGACCAATGACGCGCATCTGGTGGCCACCTACTTCCAGTTCGGACGTTACCTCCTGATCTGTTCGTCCCAACCCGGCGGGCAACCCGCCAATCTTCAGGGAATCTGGAACGACAAGCTCTTCCCCTCCTGGGACAGCAAATACACCTGCAACATCAACCTCGAAATGAACTATTGGCCCTCGGAAGTCACCAATCTGAGCGAACTGAACGAACCCCTGTTCCGTCTGATACGCGAAGTCAGCGAAACAGGCCGCGAAACCGCCCGCATCATGTATGGAGCCAATGGCTGGGTGCTGCATCACAACACCGATATATGGCGCATCACGGGTGCAGTGGACAAAGCCCCGTCAGGCTTATGGCCCAGTGGCGGCGCATGGCTCTGCCGACATCTTTGGGAACGTTACCTCTACACCGGAGACACCGGATTCCTGCGCTCCGTCTATCCCATCCTGAGAGAGTCCGGACGCTTCTTCGATGAAATCATGGTGAAGGAACCTGCGCACAACTGGCTGGTGGTCTGTCCCAGCAACTCACCCGAGAACGTACATTCGGGCAGCAACGGCAAGTCTACCACAGCTGCCGGATGCACCCTCGACAACCAATTGATATTCGACCTTTGGACAGCCATCATCTCCGCCACGGAGATATTGGGAACGGAGACGGGGATGTCGGGGACAGGGATGCCGGGAACGGAAGTCTCGGCTACAGACCGTGAGTTTGCCGCCCGGCTCTCCCGCCGCCTCTCCGAAATGCCTCCCATGCAAGTGGGCCGTTGGGGTCAGTTGCAGGAATGGATGCACGACTGGGACGACCCGAACGACGTACACCGTCATGTGTCCCATCTCTACGGCCTCTTCCCCAGCAACCAGATATCCCCTTACCGCACCCCCGGACTCTTTGATGCCGCCCGCACCTCACTCATCCACCGCGGCGACCCCTCCACCGGTTGGAGCATGGGATGGAAAGTCTGCCTGTGGGCACGCCTCCTCGACGGCGACCATGCCTACAAACTGATTACAGACCAGCTGACCCTCGTGCGTAATGAAAAGAAGAAAGGAGGCACCTACCCCAACCTGTTCGATGCACACCCACCCTTCCAGATCGACGGAAACTTCGGCTGTACCGCAGGCATCATCGAGATGCTGATGCAGAGCCACGACGGCTTCATCTACCTTCTGCCCGCACTCCCCATGCTCTGGCGGGAGGGCACAGTCCGCGGCATCATCGCCCGCGGCGGCTTCGAACTGGATCTCAGCTGGAAAAACGGGAAAGTGGAGCGTCTGGTGGTAAAATCTCATAAAGGAGGCAATTGCCGCCTTCGCTCAACGAGTCCGTTGACAGGCAAAGGTCTGAAACGTGCCAAAGGTGAGAATCCCAACCCGCTTTATGCAGTTCCCGTCATTGCCCGGCCGTTAATCAACCCCGAAGCCAAGTTGAACAAAGTGGAAATAGCAAAGACCTATTTATACGATCTGCCCACCCAGGCAGGACAAGAATATACATTGATTGGAAACTAAATACTGAACTCATATGAATCGTATCTCACTGAAACTACTGACGGTGTGCGGAATTGCCTGTTTCATGGCCTGCACAGCCACCCAAAAGCCAAAGACCGAGAAATGGAGCGAGCGCATGGCACGCTCCGAAATGAAGCGTTTCCCCGAACCCTGGATGATTGAAAAGGCCAGCAAACCCCGCTGGGGATATACCCACGGCCTGGTAGTAAAGTCCATGCTCGAAGAATGGAAGCATACGGGCGACAGTACCTACTACGACTATGCCAAAATCTATGCCGACAGCCTGATTGACGCCGACGGGCGCATCCTGACCATGAAATATCTTTCATTCAACATCGACAACGTCAATGCCGGAAAGATTCTCTTCGACTTCTATGCCCGGACGGGAGATGAACGCTATAAAATAGCCATGGACACCTTGCGCAAACAAATGCAGGAGCAACCTCGCACAAGCGAAGGCGGTTTTTGGCACAAGCTGAGGTATCCGCACCAGATGTGGCTGGACGGTATCTTTATGGCCTCCCCTTATCTGGCGCAATATGGCGCCACTTTCGGGGAGCCGACCCTGCAGGACGAAGCTGTGAAACAAATTCTACTTATAGCCCGCAAGACCCACGACCCTGCAACCGGACTCTACTACCACGGCTGGGACGAGAGCCGCGAACAGAAATGGGCGAATCCCAAGACAGGTTGTTCACCCAACTTCTGGAGCCGCAGCATCGGATGGTACGGAGCCGCCATCGTAGACGTACTGGATTACTTGCCACAGGAAACCGCAGGACGCGACAGCGTCGTACAAATTCTGCAAGGTCTGGCACAGGCAATGGTGAAGTATCAGGACCCGCAGTCCGGAACCTGGTATCAAGTGACCGACCAGGGAGCACGCAAGGGCAATTATCTGGAATCATCAGCCACCGCCCTGTTCGTGTACACACTTGCCAAAGCCATCAACCGGGGATATATCGGAAATGAATACATCGCCCCTGTGCAGAAAGCATTCGACGGCATGGTCGCTACATTCACCCGCCTTGAAGAGGACGGCACTTACACCCTGACCAATTGCTGCGCCGTAGCCGGTCTGGGCGGGAACTCCGGAAAGTATCGTGACGGCTCGTTCGAGTATTACATTGGCGAACCCGTGATAGAGAATGACCCCAAATCCGTAGGGGCGTTCATATTGGCGGCAATAGAATATGAACGAATGAAAGAAAGAGCAAAATGATGATTCAGGGGCGAGAATGGGTACGCGGACGACGCGGATAAGGCGGACGAACGCGTACCCATTCTCGCCCCTAAATCATCATTTATCAACCTCATTCCAATAATAACAACAACAATTATAACTCAAATCGTAATGAAAACATTCAAACTAATCACCCTTTTTCTGTTATTGCTGACCGCCGTTTCAGCCTCAGCACAGAAGAAAACACAGAAAACGTATATCCCCTGGAACAATGGCAAACTAATGGTCTCCGAAGAAGGCCGCTATCTGAAACATGAAAACGGCACTCCCTTCTTCTGGCTGGGCGAAACCGGATGGCTACTGCCCCAGCGCCTGAACCGCGATGAAGCCGAGTATTATCTGGAACAGTGCAAACAACGGGGATATAACGTCATTCAAGTTCAGACTCTGAACAATGTCCCCTCCATAAACGCCTACGGACAATATTCCATGACCGACGGCTACAACTTCAAGAACATCAACCGCCCGGGCGTCTATGGCTATTGGGACCACATGGACTACATCATCCGCACCGCCGCCCGTAAAGGCATCTACATCGGCATGGTCTGCATCTGGGGAAGCCCCGTCAGCCGTGGCGAAATGACCGTAGACCAAGCCAAGGCTTACGGCAAATTCCTCGCCGAGCGCTACAAAGACGAGCCGAATATCATCTGGTTCATTGGCGGCGACATCCGTGGTGACGTAAAAACCACCGAATGGGAAGCTCTCGCCACCTCCATCAAAGCAATAGACAAGAACCACCTGATGACCTTCCACCCACGCGGCCGCACCACTTCCTCAACGTGGTTCAATGCCGCTCCCTGGCTGGACTTCAACATGTTCCAAAGCGGGCATCGCCGCTACGGACAACGTTTCGGTGACGGTGATTATCCGATTGAAGAGAATACCGAAGAAGATAACTGGCGCTTCGTAGAACGCAGTATGGCCACAAATCCCATGAAACCCGTCATCGACGGTGAACCTATCTACGAGGAAATTCCTCACGGTCTGCACGATGAGAATGAACTGCGCTGGAAAGATTACGATGTGCGCCGTTATGCCTACTGGTCGGTATTTGCCGGTTCCTTCGGACATACCTACGGTAATAATTCCATCATGCAGTTCCTCAAACCCGGTGTTGGCGGTGCATACGGTGCAAAGGAACCCTGGTACGATGCCCTGAACAATCCGGGATTCAACCAAATGAAGTATCTCAAAAACCTGATGCTGACTTTCCCATTCTTCGAACGTGTACCCGACCAGTCCATCATTGCCGGCACAAACGGGGAACGCTACGACCGCGCCATCGCCACACGCGGCAAAGATTATCTGATGGTGTACAACTACACCGGACGTCCGATGAAAGTAGATTTCAGCAAAATCAGCGGCTCCCGGAAGAATGCCTGGTGGTATACCACCAAAGACGGCAAACTGGAATATATCGGTGAGTTTGACAATGGAATACACAATTTCCAGCACGATAGCGGCTACAGCAGCGGAAACGATCAAATCCTGATTATAGTGGACAGCAGTAAAGACTATGTAAATAAGGAATGGGACGAACTGCCCGATGCACAACAGCGATGGGAGAAAAAGTAAGTGCAACGTCACTACATAAATGATAATTTAGGGGTGTGAAGTGAGGAGTTAAAGAAGTTAAGGAGCTATAGGAGTTAAGCCGATACTACTATTTTGTACTTTCCTAACTGCCAAACAAAACTATCGGCTTAACTTCTTAACTCCTTTAACTCCTTAACTCCTCAAAAAGATAAATTATCATTTATAAAAGCAATCTTGAACTATTACTCAATATCATAACGCAATCAATATGAATAAGAAGATATCAATATCCCTACTTTCCCTACTCCTCCTTGCCTGTACGGCACACGCAGCCTTGCGCGTCACCGACCTGCGAACAGAGCAATTGAAGAATCCACTGGGAATCGATATCCGCCACCCCCGTCTGGGCTGGCGTATCGAATCGGACGAACAAAATGTGATGCAAACCGCCTATCATATTCTTGTAGCCTCCTCCCCCGAACTCCTGGCACAAGACAAAGGAGACTGTTGGGATTCGGGCAAGGTGAAAACAGACGCTTCCCAATGGATCACTTATCAAGGTGAAACGTTGAAGCGTAACACCCCTTACTACTGGAAAGTGAAAGTCTATACCCATACCAATGAAACCGACTGGAGCGAACCCGCCTCCTGGAGCATGGGATTACTGAACGAAGCCGACTGGCAAGGGCAGTGGATCGGCCTGGACCGCCCCGCCCCCGGTGACAGCGAGACACAATGGAGCCGCCTTGCCGCCCGCTACCTCCGCAAAGAGTTTGCACTGACCAAAGAAGTGAAACGAGCCACGGTACACATTGCCGGAATGGGACTTTACGAACTCTTTATCAACGGTCAGCGCATCGGTGAGCAAGTCCTGGCACCCGCCCCTACCGATTACCGGAAAACTATTCTGTACAACACGTATGACGTCACCCCGCAACTCCGAAAAGAAAATGCCATCGGTGTCATCCTCGGCAACGGACGCTTCTACACCATGCGCCAGAATTACAAACCCTACAAGATACCTACTTTCGGCTATCCCAAACTACGCCTGAACCTGATTGTTGAATATACGGACGGCAGCAGACAGACAATCGCCTCGGACATTTCCTGGAAACTAACCACCGAAGGCCCTATCCGCAGCAACAATGAGTACGATGGCGAAGAATACGATGCACGCAAGGAATTAGGAGACTGGAACCGGACAGGCTACGATGATACGAATTGGATATCCGCACAGCGCGTCAGCATTCCCTCAGGAACCTTGCGTGCGCAAATGATACCGGGCATGAAAGTTACGGAAAGCCTGAAACCTGTTTCTATCCGGAAACAGGGAGGCAAACACATTTTGGACATCGGCCAGAATATGGCAGGATGGCTACGTATTCGTATCAAAGGCCAGGCAGGAGACAGTATCCGTCTCCGCTTTGCCGAGCGCTTGCAACCGGATGGCGAAATCTTTACGAAGAATCTGCGCGATGCACATTGCACGGATATATATGTTGTCAGCGGACGTGAACCACAAGATGCCACCTGGGCTCCCCGCTTTGTATACCACGGCTTCCGCTATGTGGAAATCAGCGGTTATCCCAATGCCAAGGCCGAAGATTTTACGGCAGAAGTAGTAGATGACGAAATGGCTCATACCGGGACCTTCACCGGCTCGGATGAAACACTCAACCAGGTATTGCGCAATGCCTTCTGGGGTATCCGCAGCAACTACAAAGGTATGCCCGTCGACTGCCCGCAACGCAACGAACGCCAACCCTGGTTGGGCGATCACGCGATGGGTTCCTGGGGTGAAAGCCTATTTTTCGACAATCATGCCCTATACAACAAATGGACACGTGATATTCGTGAAGCACAGCGTGAGGACGGCTGCATCCCGGATGTAGCTCCAGCCTACTGGAATTACTATTCGGATAACGTCACCTGGCCGGCTACCCTCCCCCTGGTATGCGACATGCTTTTCACCAACTACGGTGACCGGCGCGCAATCGAAGAGAATTATCCGGCTTTAAAGAAATGGGTATCTCATATCCGCGAGTATTACCTGAACCGGGAATTTATCATCACCAAAGACAAATACGGTGACTGGTGCGTGCCTCCCGAGTCTTTGGAAATGATTCATAGCAACGAGCCTGCCCGCAAAACGGATGGTGCGCTTATAGCTACCGCCTATTATCTGAAAGTCCTGCAACTGATGCATCGTTTTGCAAGCCTGCAAGGTCTCACCGCCGAAGCCGAAGAATGGGGAGCACTGGAACGTAAAATAAAAGATGCTTTCAACGCACGTTTCCTTCATGTGAAGGAGGGTACTTCCCGCGTACCCGGACATACTTTATATCCGGACAGCATCTTCTACGGTAACAATACGGTTACCGCCAATATCCTGCCGCTTGCTTTCGGACTTGTCCCCAAACACTACATTGACGAAGTTGCCAAGAATACCGTGGCTACCATCATCACTACCAATAAGGGACATATCAGCACCGGAGTCATCGGTACGCAATGGTTGCTGCGCGAACTAAGCCGCCGTGGCCATGCCGATGTCGCCTATCTTCTGGCCACTAATAAAACTTATCCTTCGTGGGGATATATGGCCGCTCAAGGCGCCACCACCATCTGGGAACTCTGGAATGGCGACAAAGCAAATCCCGGAATGAACAGTGGAAACCACGTCATGCTCTTAGGCGATTTGCTTCCCTGGTGCTTCAACAATCTGGCAGGCATCCGTGCCGACCGTTGGAAGCCCGGCTACAAACATATCATCTTCCAGCCTGCCTTTGACATTCAGGAACTAAGCAATGTAGATGCCTCCTACACAAGTATCTACGGAAAAATAACCAGCCGGTGGACAAAGACCCCGACACATCTGGAATGGGACATTGAACTCCCCGCCAACACTACAGGCGAGGTATATCTTCCCGACGGGCGGAAAGAAATGGTAGGTTCAGGAAAGTATCACTTCAGTGTAGATATTCCTACCCGGAATGCAGCTATCCTGAGTGACGAGTTCCTATATGAGAAAGCCTCCTTCCCGGAATGCCATGGAGCCACCATCGTAGAATTGAAAAACGGGGATCTTGTCGCTTCATTTTTCGGCGGTACCAAAGAGCGCAATCCGGATTGTTGCATCTGGGTGTGCCGCAAGCCGAAAGGTGCCAAAGAATGGACCTCTCCGCAACTCGCTGCCGACGGCGTATTTTCAATAAAAGATGCGCAGGCAGCTTTGGCAGGCATTGATTCCACTTGTACTCCTGTGACAAATGCCCGGGGAAAGCTGATTGCCCGTCGGAAAGCTTGCTGGAACCCGGTACTTTTCCAGATTCCGGGAGGTGATCTGATTCTCTTCTATAAAATAGGCTTGAGCGTAGGCGACTGGACAGGCTGGCTCGTACGCTCTCGCGATGGAGGAAAAACCTGGAGCAGGCGTGAACCGTTGCCGGAGGGCTTCCTCGGTCCTATCAAGAATAAACCGGAATACATTAACGGCCGTATCATCTGTCCTTCCAGTAGAGAAGGCGGCAAGGGATGGCGCATTCATTTCGAAATTTCCGATGACAACGGCAAGACCTGGAAGACAACGGAATCACTGGCTGCGGAACTTTCCGTACTTACTCAGCACCGCAAAAAAGGAGGTGTCAACGTAGATGATCAGGAAGGCGGCGAAGCCGTCGAAGGTGAAGGTGCAAAGCCAATATATGCGATACAGCCCAGCATACTGGTGCACAAAGACGGAAGATTACAAGTATTGTGCCGCACACGCAATGCCCGGATTGCCACCGCCTGGAGCAATGATAATGGCGATACCTGGAGCAAAGTAACACTTCTGGATGTTCCGAATAATAATTCGGGAACAGATGCCGTAACATTGCAGGACGGTCGCCATGTGCTCATCTACAATAATTTCTCGACACTGCCCGGCACACCGAAAGGACCTCGAACACCTCTCTGTGTAGCCATTTCAGAGGATGGTATAAATTGGCAACCTGTGCTTACATTGGAAGACAGCCCTATCAGTCAATATTCCTATCCAAGTATTATTCAGGGAAAAGATGGTAAGCTTCATGCTGTTTATACATGGAGAAGGCAACGGGTAAAATATGCGGAAATAGATTTATCAAAACTTCAATAGGGCTTTTCTGAATATATCTGAATATAATAAAGAAGCCCCGGAACTCTTATAATGATTGAGTTCCGGGGCCTCCTTTTTTATTTCTTGTCCTGAGTCTTTTCCGCTTTTCTCTTATTCACATAGTCCTTGAACATCTGACGCCAGTTACGGCCATGCTCATTAAAATACTGCTCACACTTGGTTTTATAGATTTCGAAGATTGCGGAAATCTGCTTCATGTTCTTATAATCAATAGCCTGTTCACGAGCCAACTTCAACTGTTCCAGCACAAAAGCTGTTTCCTCTTCCGTCATGTCGGGAACAATAGCCTGATATCCCTTTAAAGTGAAAGCCACTTTACCAACCGTATATTTATCAAGAATCTGTTCCACCTGTTCTTCTGTCAGCACTCTGCGTAAATCTTTCATCAACTTTTCATGAACTTCTTCCGGCATGGCAGAATCGGCTATCATTTCACGGTCCAGCTTGCTCAGCGGTTTACCGGTCAGTGGATTGATACCGGCAGGAATAGTAGTATAAGGATGTTCATTATGCCAGTCACGAACTTTACGCAAATGATTGTACACAGCGGTTGCAGCAAAACCGGCTTTCTTGTCATCGTCCAGATTCAGAGAAGCCACCCATTCGTTTGCCTTTTTCTCAAGAGAAGCATCTGATTTCAATCGGGCAAAAGCTTTCTTATCAAAGTAGGCGGCTATTCCATCAAATGAACGAACCGCGCTTTCCGGAAGCAACTCACCTTTCTCGCCAAAACTATACATGGCAGATTCCGGCTCAATAGTGATTTTACTCTCATCCAGCATCTTCTTATCCAAATCGAAGACTTCGGCAAAGAAATCATAAACAGCGTTCCGCTTATTGGGACCGAAATCATGCTTCTCTTTCGGCAGATGTACATTCACCACTTTATCTTTTGCACCGTAAAATCCATAAACACGTTGCAGATAGGGAAATTCCAGCGTAGGGACGCTTGCAGTCCAATCTCCGCCATCAGACACTACCAACTGCGGACGAGGAGCAAAAATTGCAGCCAATTCGGCATTGCAGGTTCCTCCCGCAGCAAGCTGGATGGGCATACCACTCTCACAGGGACACCCTCCGTCGAAATGAGAGGCAAGGCTCACCACCGGTGCCGAAGCCGTAAAACGCCCGTCGAGCACACTCAGCAAAACAGTTTGCGTCCCGCCACCGGACCCTCCGTTTACTCCGATACGGTTCACATCAATATCTTTACGGGAAGCAAGCATATAGTCAAGAATCAGAAGTCCGTTCATAGCCTGAATGGTATGCGCCGCACTGCTGCGATGTGCCGCACTGCCCACCTGCAAGGCGGACTCTCCCCAGCCGAAAAGGTCATAATCCACACAAACAGCACCCATACGCGCCAAGGTTCCCATACGCTGCTGCTGGTCTTCGCGATAACGCCCGCCACCGAAATGTCCGTTCGGACAGATGATAAGCGCATGTTTCCCTTTCGATTTAGGGACATAAACGGAACCGCAGACGTAGAGTCCGGGAAGCGTTTCGAGTGCAAAATTCTGTACCGTATAGCCGTCAAATTTCCTCACCTTCGAAAGAACCGGCTTTGACTTCACACATTGAGCCAGCAAAGCGTCAATGCCTAAACGCCGGCGAACCTCTTTTCTCAAAGAATCGGCACGGAGTTCCAAAGCCTCTTTATCCGCATAAAGGGAATTGAGATAGGCCAGCATTTTTTCACCATCAGCATCCGTCCGGCGGGGATATTCATAAGCTTTCAACTTATACATATCCGCCCCCTGCTTGACAAATTTGTAATCGAAAGGTGACAATACATTCGTCAGGGATTCTTCTACTGAATAAGGACGGATACGAAAATCCGCGTATGGCAATACTTTTCCTACCGTATCTATGTCATACTTCAAACGGATGCCAAAACGTTGTTGAATATCCGCCAGTACTTCATTCAGCGGACGGGCAAATGCCGTCTCATAAGTTTGCGTTTGTGCTTCTGCCGAAAGAGATGCGGCAAGAAGCACGGAGAAAATAATTCGTTTCATATTTCTGTATCATGTTATTTAAGTTTCACTTCTTCACCGTTGACGGTGACATCATCCAGCGTAATACGCTCGCAGTTTTCAAACACACACTTCTGCCCGGCACCCCGGATATGGATGTCACGCAGTACAATGTCGGATATCGGAGCTTCTTCCAGGCCGGCAATCTTTATCGGAGTTTTAACGTCCGTCACAGTCATCCCGCTGATGTGCACATTACGAAATATGGGAGTACGCTCGCTCTTGGGTTCGAGAGGCATCTTGCTGTACTTCAAATCCAGAATCACGGCTTCCTGTTTGATATTGCTCATCACAATATTGCTGACACGGATATCTTCGACGACTCCTCCCCGCCCGCGGGTCGATTTAAGCCGGATGCCACGGTCGGTTCCATCAAAAATACAATTAGAAATAGCCACTTTACGGACTCCTCCGCTCATTTCACTGCCAATCACTACTCCGCCATGTCCGGCAAGCATGATACAATTGGTTATTGTAATATTCTCACAAGGTACTCCCAGACGGCGTCCTTGCGCATCCCGACCGGATTTAATCGTTATACAATCGTCGCCTACCGAAATGTGGCAATCGCTGATATGCACGTTCCGGCAAGATTCCGGATTAATTCCATCCGTATTGGGAGAAGGTACGTTATGAATGGTGATTCCTTTTACCACCACGTTCTCACAAAACTCTGGATTCACCGTCCAGAATGGAGAGTTGATAATCTTCACACCCTCTATTCTGACTCCCTTACAACGGACAGTCTGTATGAATGGAGGACGGAAGAAACGACGTTGCAGCGTACCGACATAGTCTTCGTTCGTATCAGCATAAATGGCCTTCGTATCGTTCTCCTTATCCCACATCGGCTGGTATTTATTTATATCGCGAACGCCATTATCTCGCAGGTCAATCATGACGCGAAAGAACTCCATCCACCACTTCTTGCCCTGGCCATCCAGAGTTCCTTCTCCCTTGATGGTGATGTTCTCCGCGTCTACGGCATAAATCAAAGGCTGGAAGCTCTTCATCATCACCCCTTCGTAACGCATCTCCACAAAAGGCAGGTAATCGTCAAAGTTATCGGAGAACAGCAAGGTGGCCCCTGCCTCCAGTTCGAGGGTTATGTTACTTTTCATACGGATGCTTCCTGTCAGATACTTTCCGGCGGGAAAATAAAGCGTTCCTCCGCCATTGGCATTCAGGCGGTCGATGGTAGAGTTTATCAGCCGTGTATTCAAGGACTTCCCGTCTGTTGCCGCACCTGCCTTAATCATATCCACCCGTTCCGCACGGAGCGCAATAGTTACACAAAAACAGAAGAGGGAGAAAAGGGTTATTCTGAGTTTCATAGTCATATTGTTATTGATTATTTTTCGTTCACTACAAACTGGTATGTTCCGCTTTGTACCTCTTTCGGCGCTATCTCTCCGGGAAGGGTAACGACTGCGGTTGTATTTACCGGAACAGAAAGATTCAACGTAAACGTTCCACTCTCATGAGTCCAGTCTACAGCTATCACACCGTAAGGAGTATCATAAGAGCATTTCACATATTTCAAGTCACCAACCGGTTTCGGGGCAATGCCAACAATCTGGTATCCATTCTTAACATACGGACGGATTCCGGCCAGCGAATTGAAAAACCATTCGTCAATCTGTCCCATCATAAAGTGATTCCAGGAAGAGCCTTGGCGGGGGTCCCACTGTTCCGTCAGAGTTGTGGCGCCAAACTTGAGTTGGAATCCATATCCCGGTGCTTCTTCGTGGTTGAACATCTTATAGATAAGTTCATCCGCACCGTAATTGGCCAACGTCTGGATCAGATAGCGGTTGCCTACATCACCGGTGGTCAACCGGTTGCCATGGGCTTCCACATCTTTCACAAGGTTCATGAAGACCTTCCGGTTCAGGCGATGATCCATTTCATAGATGCCCTGGTGTCCGGCGCTTTGAGTGAGCCGGAGGAAAAGCGGCAATGCATTGCTGCACTGGCTTCCCGTGCCGTATTGTGCCGTATCATGATTCAGAAAGCGTTCATTAAACGCAACCATGATGTCGTATGCCAGAGAACTGTAATATCTGACATCATAATCATTACCTACAATAGATGCCGCTTTAATTAAATATTCAACGCTCATGTAATAGTGCGCCGTGGCTACCAACGGAACCGGTGTATTCCGGGAGAAACCGGCACGGAAATCCCCGTAATCATACCAGTCGCCCAGTCCGAAAGAAAGGATATGGCGGTCGGCGCGGGTGGAGAGATAGTCTACATAGCGGCGCATATTCTGATAATATTTCTTTATCAGTGAATCGTCTCCGTATGTTTCATAATACATATACGGAAAAATGACCAAAGCTCCTCCCCACTCCGGAGATTCGGCAAAAGCGTCCATTCCCGGACCTTCAAAAACCACATATTCCGGTGCAGTCGTAGGCATCGCTCCATTGGCATGCTGGGCATCTGCCATATTCCGCATTATCTGAGGGGCAAAGGCTGTGAGATCATAATTATAGAGCAAGCCCGGGCCATTGAGGTGCACCTGTTCCAGCCAACCCAGCTTTTCACGATGGGGACAATCCGTAAACACCGACTGCATATTGCTGCGCACAGCTTTCTCTATCAGACGATGAGCCGCATTGAAGATGGGGTTGGAACACTCGAACGTAGACACCTTTCGTGCCGAGTTATAGACAAAGCACGACTGAATGTTTTTCAGGACAGGCAGTTTTCCCGGATTCTTCTGTCCCTTCAGCACCGCCCCTTCCACCTGGATGTAACGATAGCCATAATAAGAAAAACGGGGATGCCAGGTCTCGTCGCCTTCACCTTTCAAGGTATATTCATAATAATGCTGGCGTCCCGTCTGACGCTGATTGCAAGCACCTTCATCGGTCAAGGCCTCGGCAACTATCAAAGTGACCTTTTGCCCCCGCTTTCCACGCACGGTAATCTCCGGGAAACCAGCCAGATTCTGCCCCATATCCAGTACAAAGGCAGAAGGATCGACCGTTCTTTTGGTTGATTTACAGGCAGAAAGAATCTGTTCAGACGTAAGTTTCGTCACCTTCTGAATGTCATAGCGCTCCATAATCTTTACCGGAGCCGCCTTCTGCGGACGAAGCGTTCCCTTCGGAGCTTCCTGAACCACTACCGGACGCCATTGCCTGTCATTGAAACCGATTTTATTCCATCCTTTCTGTTCACGGCGCGCATCATAATCTTCTCCCCCGTAAATGCAATTAAAAGTGATAGGGCTCAAATCGTATTTCCAGTCGTTATCCGAATAGATTGTCTCCCGCGTTCCATCCTCATAATTAATGACCAATGAAAACAAAAGAGTCGGAGCTCCGAAACTTATCAGCAATTTACGATAACGCCCGCCCTGCACATTATAAAAGCCGTTACCCAACAAAACACCGGCGACATTTTCACCTTTCTGCAACAATTCCGTTACATCATACGTATTATAATACACGCTTTTATCATAATCGCTCCAAAGCGGGGCAAACTCACTGTCGCCTACTTTCTTCCCGTTCAGGGAGAATTCATAAAATCCCAGTCCGCAGACTGATGCGGTGGCTTCCACCACTTTCTTATCAGTCCTGAACTCCCGGCGCAGACAAATGCTTTTCTTAGCCAATGTGTCCACAGCCGCCCAGGCCGCTTTAACTTCCGGCTTCTTCAACTCTGCGCCATGAAATCTCCGTCCTTCGGGCAGACGGGCATTTTCACGGGTGATGGCACCAATCCATTTTGCAGAAGAAAAGCCCTCGGGAGCTAAACGGAATTTCGCCTCACGGCTCCACTCGGACGGCGCATCTGTTTCATCCCAAACGCGCACACGCCAAACATAACTATAGGGACTGTAACGATGAATGTCAGCCTCCTGAGTGGATATTAACTGGCTTTGAGAAGATTCGACTTTTCCGCTGTTCCAGACAGAACGTCCCGTGCAGGCTTCACGAATTTCAACCTGATAGGCGGTCTGCCTCGTCCCGTTTACGGATGACGACATAGCCCATCCTAGACGGGGATAACCCTCAACAATCACCATTCCCTCCTGCATTTCACAAGTGAGGCGGCTAACCGTTATATTCTTTGCCTGCGCCAGACAAGGCAAACAAAGAAGAAGAATATATCTTTTTAAAACCATCATTAGTCTATCTCTATTTCAGTAAGTAATCACATCAGTCTGTACAATAAATGATAATTTATCGAAATGAAGAACTAAGAATGAAGAATTACCTTGCGGCATGCTTGCATAGCGCAGCCAAATTCTTCATTCATCATTCTTCATTCTTCATTAAATTATCATTTGCCATCATTTCAATGCATGTTCACAAACAATCCTCGTCAATGTATCCGCATGTCCCACTTCTTTTCCATCTACAAAGATGTGCAACCCTTTTCCCCGGTGGTAACGATCACCGTACTTATCCCAAAGAATAGTAAGATTATGCCCGTGATACAAAACATTGTCCAGGCAGAACCAATCCCATCGATCCGCCGGTATCAGCGGATTCACCTCTACCGTATCGTCCAGACGTGGGCGAAGTCCGATTAAACCCGTAATCATCAAATCATTGAAAGTGGAATGGTTGTAGTAACGGCTTCGTTCCTGGTCGCCTTTCAGCCAATAACCAGTCACTTCATCCAGATATTCGCCGATATAAGGCCGTCCGCGATGATATTGCGATTCCACATACAGCTCCATCTGACGAAAATAGACACTGTCTGACAACACAGTCTGCGGATAGTTATTCATGAAATTAGCCATAGCCGTGAGAGTCTGTGCCGAAGCAAACGGCCAGATTGCACCGTCCCACTCGCATTTACCTACTCCGTGTGTGCGGAATTCAGGATGGCGGCGTTCGGCTGTTGTCAATCCGTAAGGGGCGGAGAATCCCTTCTCGTCCATAATCTCTTTCCAGGCGACTGCATATTGTCCGGCTGTGTCCGGCAAATTGAAATACCAGGGAATATAACCGATAGCTTCGCGCACATTTGCGGAAGAATCCGTACGCATGGTTTCAAAAAACTGATGACGCGTATTCCACAGTTCACTCTGAACCAGACCTCTCAGTGTGTCCGCCTTCATTCCATATTTCATAGCTCCTCCCTCATCACCGGCAAAGATACCCATCAGCGAAAGCGCCTTTGCATTGCCATACATATAGCTGTTGATCGTGGGGCGTGCATACTTCTTTCTACGACCGCCGCTGATAGACTCTTCCATACCGTCCTGCACGTCTCCCTGCCAATACAGTCCGTTCTTCAAACGGTTTGTACGCTCCCAACGTTCATATTCCGTTTCCAGGTCCTTCTTCATGTCCAACATGAAATCCCTGTCCGCATCCACCATATAGCGGGCCAGCACGGCATCCGCATTCCAGGAACTGAACTTATCCATTTTCTTCATCGGACCACCTTCGTTACCACGATACCAGGTGTGAATAATCTGATCCAGATACTCGGGATTGCGAAGCCAACGGCTTTCATAAATATGATGCCCGATAGCACAAGCAATTAAATTGTATTTGTCGGCGTATGAACGCTGCACAAGGAACTCCGTCATGCCGTAACCGGCAGGAGTCTGTTTGATATGTTTACGTAGCGACCACCAACGGTAGTAATACATCTCTTCAAAATTACGTTGCGGGCACTCAAACAAAGGAATATTTTCTTCCATCCACTCCGAAGCTTTCGCATTTGGAATAGCCTGGGCTATATTCTCATCTTCCATTCCATTGAAATAATCCACATAATGCTTAAAATCCGCATAGTTCAGAAAAGCGGCTGTTGCATCTTTATCGGCAGAAGAAGTCTTCACATTGGCAATACGATATTCAACCAAAGCCTCCCGGGCACCTGCATCCAGAAGATCGTATGTCTGGTCGGCAGGAGTATCTACAGTGGGGAATGTGCGTGGCGCTCCGGTGCGGAAAGCTATTCGCTCGATAGAGGCTACAGGGGCAAAGAACATGCGGAGGCCCACTCTTTTACCATCCACATAAACCTGGATGTTACGGTCGGCAACCGAAAGAACAGCCTCGACATGATAAGTCTTTCCCGGCTCATACTTCATCATATTTCCGAAACGCGAACCGCCCTTGGCACGGAAAACGCCATCGGGAGTCAGTTCCAGGCGCGAACAGGCAATGCTGTTCTCATCCAGAAAGTCAATCTGAAGCGTACCTTTATCATTCTGTCCGGCCTGCAAATCAAAGGTTACTTTCAACTCTTTGGAAGCCGGGATTTTACGTTCCACCTTTGCATAATCAAAAGGATCTTTATCCTGCAGGCGCAGCCATTTCCCATCCAAAGAGACCGGCGCCCAAACCGGAGAATAAATATTCCAGTTCGTCAGTCCTGCAATGGTCTCATATCCGGAGAAATTATCATCCGCATGTGCGGACGCCTTCAGTTCTACGGGAACAGGAATACGGGATATCCACATGTCTTCCTTATTCACGCTGTAGGAAACCCACAAGTCACCATCGGCAGGTACTCCGTTTCCTTCCTGAATGCCACGGGCATATTGCGGGCCGTAAGATTTGTAATTCCCACCATAACGCATCGGAGGAATCTCACCATGCACCAGGTTCAGAGTCGTATATTCCAATCCATCTTTGCTCAGGGAGATTGCCAGCGGCCAGCGAAATTCCGACGGATTATACACGGTAGCATACATACCGTCGCTCAGACGCTGCCCCCAGATTTTCGCATTACTGTTGACAAAACCTTTGGCACGAAGCACAGGCTCCGCCCAGGTATGTCCGCCATCTTCACTGATGGAAGTCAGGGCATGTTTCCAAAGACTGGCAATACGCCCATCGGGTAATGTATAACAGTTGAACGCTTTATATCCCTTTTTCAAAGGAATAACCGGGTCTTCCCGGTCAGCTTCCTCCACCCATTGCATCATATACAACGGATTATCCAGAATTTCCTGACAAGCTTTTACGAACTCACGATCCTTACTTTTCCTGAAATATGGATAGTCAGTATTCTTTTCGCTGAACCCGTGGTTATAATAAATAAAATAGATCGGTCCAAAAGAACCATCTTTATTTATTTCGCGTACCACACGTCCAATTCCATTTCCATCATTAGGGTCATCCTTTTTATCCAAAGCAACTCCATAATTTCCCATTGTAATCAGCCGGCCCGATTTGGAAACATAAAATCCTACACGCTGGTGCATGATTGCAATCAAATCTTTAGCCTGTATGCCCGGACGAGACTCTTTTGTATATCCATCCGGTACCTTATAAGGTGGAAACACTACTTCCGGATTTGTCCACTGATAACCATCTTCAGAGGTCATCAGGAAAGTCTGCGAAGGCGGGATGTGCTCATCCGAAGGGTCAGACAGGTACTGATAATAAAACTGCCCGTTCCAATATGCCAGCATCGGCTGGTGATTATAAGTCCACCCGGCACCGTTAGATGCATCAGGGTTTTCACGGTTGGCACGCACCAACTGTATATTGTGCACTCCCACCACCGGAGACAACTGTCCGTCATGATAGGCAGGATTCGATAATTCCGTTCCTGTATAGTGGATTCTATCCTGCGCAGAAACTGTTGCTGTCAGCCATCCGGCAGCCAATACAAAAAGAAGTTTTGTGGAGTTATTCATGATTACGGTTTATTGTTTCGGATTTATAATTATTTCTTCTTACTCCCCTCAAGTAAAGCCTTGACAAGTGACTCCGGAGCTTTGAAGATAGTCCCGTGTTTATGTCCCACAGGTATGCTTACGTTTCTGGTTTCATCGGTAAAGTTAATAAAATCCCGGGTACGTACGGCTCCGTATATTTTTTTTCTGTAAACATCAAAATAAACAAGGTAATCCTCTCCTACTTTCTCTACCGACGGTCCCTCTACAAAGGACTCGGTAAACGGTTGCGAAGCTGGAGAATAAGGTCCTGTAAGTGAGTCGGCGAAAGCTACTTTCAAGTTACGTTCGGGGCGTGTATTATCTTTAAGCACCATTACGTAATCGTTTTTCGCACGTTTCAGGATGGTAGCGTCAATCGAACTGAATCCCGGATCATATAAAAGTTTGGTTTCCGATATCGTCTTAAAATCTTTCGTTGTGATGTAATATAAACGATGATTATTTTCTTCTTCCTCTATCCCTCTTTCAAAGCGACCCGGGACACAAGATGCCCAAACAACCATAAATTGTCCGTTCTCATCATCATAAAAAATCTCCGGTGCCCATACATTGACAGTCGTCGGTTCATCAGCCATTACCGGAATCATTTGTTGCTCCGACCAGTGGACCAAATCTTTGGAATGTGCATAGCCAAATCCAAGATCTCCCTTCCAACTGGTAGTCCATACCAAGTGATAGGTTCCATCCGGGGTACGCACCATTGAGGGGTCACGCATCAACTGTTGTTGCCCCAATGCCGGTTTCAGCCAGACACCAGGGATGCTATCCCAATGCATGCCATCTTCACTATATAAATATCTTAACCCTTCATCAGCGGGCTCATGGAATGAAGTAAACATATAATAGTCTTTGTTTCCCCCACAAGAAGCTAAAAACAAGATGCTTATTGCAGCTAATGTATTTCTAAATTTCCTCATTTCTATAAATCTTTTATTCGATATTATATTATATATACAGAGTAGACGGTGGAAAAAGAGATTTGTACTCAAATAGAGGTGGAAGTTTCAACAACAAAAAAGGCAACCTTACAAGTTGCCTTTTTCCACATCAAACACTAACCATTATGGCGTTTACAGAGAACCTCCACGTGCCTTCACACGTTTATACCACTCTTCACGCTCTTTCTTCAAATCATATCCACGTTTAGTAAGATAATTATTGATTCGCCCTTTGTACTTGCCGAAAAAAGCATGTTTCCTATCTGAGTTTTCAGCATCAATGGCAAATTCACGGGCCTCTTTCAGCCAAGCATAAATCTGGGCCTTTTCATCTTCCTTAAGAGAAGGAATCATGTCGAGATGCGATTTATAAGTTATTTCCAGAACTCCATACGTCATCCCGTCTTTCACTCCTTCTATTTGTTCCTCATTCAGAAAAAGGGACAATTCTGCAGGAAAAGCGAAATGAATCCGGTAGAGGGCTGCATCTTTAGCGTCTTCTGCAGCTTTCAACGCATTATTTTTCGCATCGCCAGTCAATCCCGACTCTTTGATTTCTTTTACTTTCGCATCACGTACCTCATAAATGTCATTCAATGTGAAGTAGCGATTGGCAATGACATTGCGTACATCTTCAGCTACCTTCGCATCATTAATGCCAAGTTTATCCACAATTTTCTGCGAGCGTTTCACAATGGATTCTACATATTCAGGATCACGATTCTCTTTGTCCAGATCAATGGCTTGAGCGGTAAACGCCCATCCGGTAAGAAATAACAAAGAGAGTAACAGTATCTTTTTCATAATTACATTAATTTACCTTTTTCAGCCAATGTATCGTAGTTATTTTTCATATCAGTCCAGTCAATCCTATTCTTGGTACTGATACCATTGATGTATTTCTCAATATTGGTATATCCATCTCCGGTGCAGTCTTCATTCGCATCACTCGCATCATTCGGATTCAGCCCATTGGCTTTTTCCCATTCATCCGGCATGCCATCGCCATCCGTATCTACGTATGGAGTACCCTTATATTCAGGATAACCTCCCACCTGACGAATATCAGTGATAATTCCCAGCTTATATGAATCTTTCGGCAAGCGACGATACTTGAAGTGTCCATCCTCATCCTGAGATTTCGGAGCCAATCCCCACATGTCACCATAAGCATCTTTCGGAAGTTTCTTTTCATAATAAACTTCTCCTGTTTTCACTTCATGTATGATGCGCTGGTCAACGATATCACGGCAAGGTATATTGGCACCCACATTTTTCAATACGGATTCATAAGCATCATTGGCAGACATGATATTTATATAAGGCATTACAAACGGCTCATAGGCACGCATATTCTCCGTATATCCATCTGTGTTTCCCTGATTTTCAATCTGAATACCACCTGCCCAGTTGTCTTTTGTAATTTCAGGATAACCTTCCATGATATTACCATCAGCAAAAACACGGCCATACACCTTATAATCAAGTTTACTGCGTCCAGCTTCAGGTTTTAGAATACGGTGTCCGACAGGAGAATCTTTCGGAGTCAACGGTCCTGGTTTATAGTAATTATTGACCACATTAAACATCGCACGATAATCACCGCCATCCATTGAACGGTGTACCCAATTATACACAACGTTATTCACAAAATTAAAAATGCCATACCAGCCGACAGAAGGATTACGTCCGGCATTGCTGGCCCAAAGGTTACGCATAAAGGCACAATTTTCACCGCCCAAAGTACTGCCAAAAGCATGATTATATGTATCCAGCGCTTGTGCGGAAATTGTATTCTGAATAGTAACATTCACTGTAGGAAGTTTCTCATCTTTATAGCCTTCGCCCGGACTGTACATGTGACGATAGAAAGAAATATTCTCATCCAGCCCCCAAGTACATGAGCAATGGTCAATCATAATATTACCAATTGGATTACCTCCAAATGAGTCGTCACGACGGGTTACCTTAGTCTCCCCACGGCGGAAACGCATATGACGTACTACAACATCATGCGTATCTACCCAGAAAGATTCTCCGGCAATGCAAACCCCATCACCGGGAGCTGTTTGTCCGGCAATAGTGACATAAGGGGCACGGACAATGATTGGTGTTTCCAAACGAATAATACCTGCCACATTAAATACAATGATACGGGCACCGCCGCTCTCACAGGCCTCGCGGAAAGACCCCGGTCCACGGTCGTTCAAATTAGTTACGGTAATAACTTTACCTCCACGACCACCAAGAGTGAACATACCGCCTCCTTCAGCACCCGGGAATGCCGGAATCTTAGCCTGCGGCAAATCATCCGGACGAGAAGCCCAAGGAATATAAGGACGCCCTTCTTTAGCTTCCTTTTCAACAACAGGCAAAGCTTTTGCCCATGCTTCATCCGAGCGCTGGCGCCCTTCCGACATTATTTTTCCGCTGATTTTCCCGGCTTCTTGGGTTATATTGGGATATTGAGCCTTTACTGCGGTAGGGATCAACATTGCGACCGTACAAGCCGCTAAAACTACATGTCTCTTTTTCATTTATTTATTAAGTTTGTCAGATTGTTATTTCAAAAATACAATAATAAGACGAAAGGAAAAATGAATTGTAATCAGAAGAAATCATTTATTTTTTCATTTTACGCGCTTCCTGATCCTCTGTCGCCTTTCTCAAATCATATCCACGACTGGATAAGTAGTTATTGATGCGCCCCCGATATTTCGTAAACATCTGGCGCATTTTCCGGGGAGTTTCAAAATCCATACTAAATTCACGCGCTTCCACCAGCCAATGGTGCACTCTATTCTTATCGGACTCCGTTAAATTGGGTAATAGATCAAGAAAGTCATTATAGCGAACCTGAAACAAATTGTAAGTCATAGCGTCCTTTATAGTTTCCACTTGTTCATTATTCAGATAAAAAGAAAGCCAGGCTATATATCCGAAGCGTGAACGATACAAATCAGAATTATACTGATAGTAAGAACGTTCCAATTCGTCAGCTGCTTTCTCTTTAGGCAATCCCATTGCTTCTATTTTCCTATTCCGCTCATCATAATTCTGATGAATTTCCCGTAATTCCAAATATCGGTTAGTTATTACGATTTGGATATTCTCACGGATGGAATCATTGGTCAATGAAAGCCTATCCATAATTTCAGCTGTTTTTTTCCGGGCTTCGTTTACAGCATCAACCGGAAGATTTCTTGTATTTAGCTTTATATCAGCCGCTAACATAACTGTTGTAGAAAGCAGTAATAAAATTAGAATGGAGAAGATTCGATTCATCATGTCTTTATAATTTATAGTTATACATAAAATTGATTCAATAATAGGACGATAGAAAAGACCATTTGTAATCGCCAACAAAAGGAATAATAATAAAAAAGATTGAATCTTACTTTTACATAAGATTCAATCTTCAAATTATAAACAGAAAGGATTATTCCTCCGGAGTACAATAATAATATGTACCGTTTTGCTCATCTACGGTGAGACAGGAAGGAGTTCTATTCTCTATCATCCAACCGGCAGTCTGTTCAATCCAACTATTGCCTTTGGCCGGATCATACATATCGTAATGAATAGGATAGATATAATACCAACCTCTCCAGGCAAACAGGAAGTTTTGGTCAGTTTCTTTTGAGCCTGATTCCATTCCATATTTATGTCCCATCTTCTCAATCGGATCATACGTCTTCATACCGACACCGTCACAGAGTGCCTCCAGTTTATCAAAAGCCGCATTACGATCGGCTTCATTCATGCTTCTTTTAATACCCGGTACAGCTTTCAGTAACTCATTGTCAACCAACGGATGATTTACTTCCGAGTCGATATATTCAGGTACTGCATGGACATTATCCAAATCATATCCCCAGATTTTGCTGGTATGTTTAGTCCCTGACAAAGGTTCCATTCCCAACTTAGTCAGCACATTATTAGCTCTAGAATATTCCGGCCTTCCATCTTTTCCATCATAGATTTTCCACCCTGCACCCCATGACGCTACAGGGTCATATTTACCACTTGCACTATTATATCCACCGCCAATATTAGGATCGAATCCGGCACCGCCTTCAAACAACAACCAGCGTTTCAAATCCCAAGAGCGCTTACCTTCGTAAGCCAATTCAATTTGGCGTTCATTCAACACGGCCTTTATCAATTGATAGCGATCTGAAATGTTTCCTAAACCATAGTTGTTGGTATTTGAGATACCTACACGGCTACGAATTCTTCCTAAATATTGCAAACATTCGCTTGCTTTACCTTGAGCCGCATAACATTCAGCCACATTCAACAGCAATTCCCCATAACGATATTCCATTATGTCTGTTCCACTCGTTGACTCTGCGCCTTGTAATATATTGGGATTAGACATCTTCCATACGATAGCACGGCTCTTTCCTTGTGCACCGCCATCGCCTTTTTTGCCATCCGTATAGCGATACATATTTCCATCGCTATCGCTGAATTTATAAGCAAACAACCAAAGTTGCTTATTTGCTATTCCCGGCCATTCGCAACCAGAGAAAGCAAATGTACGATAAAAACGTGGATCACGATTCCGGTAGAATTTATCATCATCATAACCATTTTCCACAATAGCTGATTTACCATCTTTCATAGGGAAAGCCTTTAACACTTCATCTGGAGCAGGAATACCTGCACCGTCATTGTATGCAATTGCACTAGGGCGAATTTTATCTTCCCATTTATTGAACGTTCCGCTTACCATCGACTCATCGTTCATTAAGACTGTTATAATGGACTCCGGATTAAATGCTCCATTGTAGTTATAGAAAGCCTTATCCCATGATTCGATATCTGTTACATTCGTACCATATCCGGCAGCATCTGCTGCTGCCAAAGCAGCTAACGAAGCGTCTAATGCAGCTTGCCAGCGTTTACTGCTTGTATCATCCCAGTTTGCATTAAAAATAGGACTTGCCATAAACACCCGTGCACGAGCCGACATAGCCAACGCTGCAACAGAAGTGAAACGTCCATAGTTATCACCATCCCATTTTGCAGGAAGCAACTTCGCCGCATTCTCAAAGTCAGCACAAATTTTATCAATACATTCCTGTATAGGCATGCGCAAAGAGCGGTCATTCATTTCGGGCATATCCACTTCTGTGCAATAGTATGGGAAACCACCCCACTCACGCGTAGCATCAAAATAAAGCCATGCACGGGCAAACATTGCCTGACCTTTCAAGTGATTCCAGAATTCGTCATCAACAATCAATGAACGCGAACGGTCTATTTCTATTATATAATTATTTATTAAATAGACAGTAGGGAATAAAGTATAACGATTATAATTATTGAAATTATTAGTATTGTTACGAGGGTCATTCCAATAAGGAGGATTTCCAATATGATTTCCCGCTTTTACGGTTTTCGTTATGGCACCAGAGTAATTACCGCCTTTCCAACCTGTCATTTCTTCAGAGAAAACATGCTGGTTGCCACCAGTAGATTGAGCTTGTCTCATTAAAGGGTCAGAACCGCAAAGAGGAGAATTATATCTTGATAATATCTGCTTGTATATGGTAGCGAATACGGCAGAAGCCTGCGTCTTATCGCTAAACACGTCAGCAGTAATCATTCTGTTATAGTCCCTTTTTTCTTTCAGAAAGTCATCACTGCACGAAGACAGTCCTATGAGCAACCCTACTGCACCTATAAATATATTTTTAACATTTTTCATATTACACATTTTTTAATTTTACAAATCGCATCATTAGAACGTAAGATTAAGTCCCAAACTCCAGGTTCTCAAGGTTGGGTAACCTGTCTTTATTCCATCATATCTGTTAACGAAATGATCGGGATACGGATTATGGAAATCCCACAAATTATTACCTGTCAGATTGATGGATAGAGCATCAACATTCACTTTCTTCAGCAAAGACTTCGGAACTGAGTAAGCAAATGTCATATTACGTACATACATACGGAATGAAGATACTTGCCAGAAATCTGAAGTTTCACCATACGCATTACCTGCAGCCATAATCGGATAACGACCGTTAGGATTATCTGCTACGTCAAACATATCATTTACGTACGAGAACTGGCTCCATATAAAACCGTCTGCCTTAGCTTGCGTTCCACGATAATCAAGGAATCCTCCCCATGAAGTTGCAATCTGAGCCGACCAGCTGAAATTACCCCACTGCAATCTTAATTTCGTATTGATGCCATGCTGACGATTATCCGCCAACTTTACATAGTCTTCACCGTGATCTTTAGAGATAACTCCATTAGGCCCAGCAATCGTTTTGTTTTTCGTATCAATATCTCCAGCAACATCTTCATATACCAGCATACCGGGGTACATCTTTTCTTTTGAAGTAATACCTAAAAAGTTTGGAGAAACACCTGCTGCTTCTGCTAGTTGAGTCAAATAATTCCAATAGTTATCAATATCTGCCTGATTACGGAGTATACCGTCGCCACTGCTTGTATGCTTCCATGTTCTAAAACCATATTCGCCACCCATGCCACGATAACCAGTCCAACTTGTCTGGTTAGCAACCTCCGCAGGATAATCAAACGTAGCTTCGTCACCCAACACTGTCTTATTCCATGAAATACCATAATCCATTCCTACAGAATACTTAATCGGTCCCCATGACGGCAGCAGCGATTGCTTGATTTCATCACTCCATCTTACAGAAAGTTCAAAACCCCATGCATCCTTCTTACCATAATTTACAGAAGGCAGTTTTGCACCAATATAAATAGGTTCTTCGTCACTTGAAATAAACATTATCAAGTCTTTGGTCTTGTCATAGTAGAAGTCAGCAGTAACAGATAAGCGGTTATTCAGCACGTTCATATCCAAACCGAAATTTTGCTTGATAGTGGTATCCCACTTGATATCACGATTGACTGTGCCGTTAATAACGGCACCACCGGTGAATTGTCCTCCTATTGGACCAAATCCCATACCACCGGTAGGATTAATATTATAAATTTGCATCCATTTCCATGCCTCTACATTATCCTTACCTGTTTTACCTAAACTATAACGCACCTTCATAAAATCAAATATTTTTCCTAATGTACTATTCTTAAAGAATTTTTCTTCAGATGCCACCCACCCAATAGATCCAGTAGGGAAAAATCCCCAATAATTCTCGGGAGCAAATTTAGTAGATGCATCTGAGCGGAATACGAACTGTGCTAGATAGCGGTTGTCATACTTATAGCTTGCTCTACCGATATAAGAAAGGGCACCACTTTCATATTTTGTATAATGAGTACCCTTATCGTCCGTAATCAATGTTCCGGCCGTAGCACTTGTTCCCCCGTATGACATACCAATACCACCATACATTTGCATCAATTCATCACCTTCACTCTCTGCACGTTCCACTACTGCCGTAGCCGAAACATCATGCTTCCCAAAAATGCGGCTATAAGAAATCGCAAAATTCAGCTGCTCACTCTTACTTGTTTTTTTACCATATTTCACGGTTGGTTTCTTATCAAGAAGAGTTCCATCCGGATCTCCTAAATTAATAAAATTCCACGTAGTGTAATCGCCCAGCAAGTGCATGCCCACCTCATTGGTATTACCAGCACGAGCTAAATGCAAATAGTCACCCACAATCTCAGAATGCGAATTATTGAAAGAGACAGCATAAGTACCCTTAAGGCTTAAACCTTTTATAAACGGTACATCATAGGTCAATGAGAAATTTGCATTATAGCCATTGGCATCATTATAACTTCTTGACTTAGAAGCCTCTTCTGCAAAATAATTCCATACAGGATATCCGCTAACTTTATTATCTACTTGAGTATTCAGAAGTTTCGGACCTCCCCACGGAGATACAAAATAGTTATTCGTCTCTCCACTGATTTCATCATAAATTGAAGTTTCCCAAGGTATGTAGTTAGGCATGTGATTCAACATAGCATAATCTCTGGATGCGATCTGATTTCCCCAAGGGCCTGCCCCCACATTGGTTTGAATATTATTGCCTACCTTACTACTGTTATAACCAGCTATCGAAGCTGACAAATTCAGTCCGGAAGCCACCTTCACATTACCGCCTGCACGAAATGTCCATTTGCTATAATCCTGCACATCGCCAAGGTTAGTGTCCTGTTCTTGATAATTTATACCGGCAAAGAAAGTAACCTTTTCCGAACCACCATTAACAGTCAGAGAGTGACGATGCGAAAGAGAGGAATGCCATGCCTCATCCAACCAGTTATAATTCAGTCCTTTCAAAGCTTCCAGCTCCGCAGCCGAATACTTATATCTTAAGTTATCACTATTACCTTTCACCATATCAGTCTGATCAAACAAGCGATTGGTAAACAGGCCCAATTCATAAGCATTCATTGTTTTCGGATGGCTTACTGCATCTGCGAAATCCAATTTACCGGAATAAGTTATCTTAGGAATACCCACGCTACCTCTTTTGGTCTTCACCAAAATAACACCGGAAGAAGCTCGCGAACCATAAACTGCTGCAGAAGCATCTTTCAAGACAGTCATACTTTCTATTTCCGATTGATTCAACATATTGAAAGCAATCATAGAAGGTTCACCATTTTCATCTACCTGAACTACATCATCAATTACAATCAATGGCTGATTGAAACTGAGTGAATTACCATTAGTAAAACTCATCGGCTGACGCACCGTAAATGAACCGGTAGACCCCGGACGTCCGTCACTTTGGGTCACAGAAAGTCCCACAACCTGACCGGACAATGCGTCAAGTATAGATGTACCCGGCAAATCGGGAATATCCTCCATCTTCACATTGGTTGCCGCACCTGTCAAGTCTTTAACGCGCTGTGTTCCGTAACCAATCACCACCACTTCATCCAGCAACTCAGAATCTTCCTTCAACGTTACTTTGAGATTTTTATTTGCCGGAACAGTCACCACTTGAGTTACATATCCTATAAATGATATCTCAAGCTTTGCTCCTACCGGTGCATTCACACTAAACATACCATTTAAATCTGTAATAGTACCGACAGTAGTACCTACTACCTTAACATTAGCACCAATAATAGTTTCACCCTGTTCATCAATCACTGTTCCCTTCACTACTCCCTGTTGCTGAACCACATTTACCGCAGGCGCATCTTTTACGCTTACGGCAAACGCTTCCACAGGAATCGAAAATAAGAAAGAGAGACAAATAATCTTTGCTGCGCTCAGATATCTGCTCTGTGTTTTTCTAGAAAAGATTTCCTCTTTTTTCATCTGTTTATTAATTTTAATTCAAAAACATAAAAACTCTCTCAATTGGACTCAATATTTATTTTACATCAAAAGGACGAACAACTAAAAAAAATGTAATCACCTAAAAAGAATAAAAAAAAGAAGTATCTATATTAACGCTTTATTCATCGGATATCAAGTCAAGATGTTAAATATTAAAATAATATCTATTTTAGCAAATTACAGTTCATAACAACACAATATTCACATTTTACATAACACACCCTATCCTCCAAAATCGAAATCTGGAATATTTCACGAATAATACAAGAATAATAATGCGCTATTTCTGTATATTATTCCATATTTACAGCTATTTAATGCAGAAAAGGGTTACTACTTACGGGTGAAAAGGTTACTACTTATAGGCAATATGGCTACTACTTATAGGTAAAAGGGTTACTACTTACGAATAATGCACTTATTTGCGTCATCTTTTTCTCCTATAAGCATACTTTTTAAAGAATATTTCATTGTAGAATAAATGTAATCATTTCGATATTACACTATCATTCTGCAACTTATCCATTTTCTTTTGCATATTTCCTTATTTGCGGATACACGACTAAAAGAACGCATTCTCAGCTAACTAAAAATACAATTTGTCAGAATGTCAATGCCGTTCATAAAGAATGCATCAACCCACATCGCCTCTGCTTGATTCCCTCTCCCCATCATATGGTACTACATATAGACTTCAGCTTGACCAAATATACAGAACTGACTGACCTCACAGGACAACTGAATCTTTTCCTACACCGCTGGGAAAAGATTTATGGAAAAGATGAAGTAGAAACAACTTCAGCAGAACGTTTGCAGGGAATCATATTGAGAGCCTACAAACAGACCGGAACCCCCATAGCCGTACTAATTGACGAATATGATGCCCCCCTGCTGGACAGCAACTTCGATATCCAGCTGCAAAAACAACTCCGCAACGAAATGCGCAAATTCTTCAGTCCGCTCAAAGGGCTGGGACAGTATCTGCGCTTCCTTTTCATTACGGGTATCAGCAAATTCAGCCAGATGAGCATATTCAGCGAACTGAACAATCTGAAAAACATCAGTATGCGTGACGACTTCAGTGCACTGTGTGGTATCACCGAGCAGGAGTTGTTGACACAACTGAAACCGGATATTGAGCAAATGGCTAAAGCAAACAGTGAAACTTACGAGGAAGCTTGCTTGCATCTGAAACAGCAATATGACGGTTACCACTTCAGCAAGCATTGCGAAGACATTTACACCCCCTTTAGCTTGTTCAATGCTTTTGATGCAAAGGAATATAAGAACTTCTGGTTCTCCACGGGTACCCCTACTTTCTTGATAGACCTATTGCAGGAAGCGGATTTTGATGTGCGTGAATTGGAAAGCGTAGAAGCTACCGACGAGCAGTTTGACGCGCCCACCGAACACATAACGAGTCCTATCCCGGTGCTCTATCAAAGTGGTTATCTCACCATCAAAGGCTATGATCCGGACTTCCAAATATATAGGCTTGCATACCCCAACGGAGAAGTACGCAAAGGATTTATAGAATCCCTGTTACCTGCCTACGTACATCTTCCCGGGCAGAACAACACCTTCTATGTTGTTTCATTTATCCGCGATTTACGCAAAGGCGATCTTGAAAGTTGCCTGGAGCGCACCCGTTCCTTTTTTGCTTCTATCCCTAACGACTTAGAGAATAAGACCGAAAAGCACTACCAGACCATTTTTTACCTTTTATTCCGCCTGATGGGACAATATGTGGATACCGAAGTTAAAAGCGCCATCGGTCGTGCGGATGTTGTCGTAAAGATGAAAGATGCCATTTACGTCTTTGAGTTTAAATTCGATGGCACTCCCGAAGAGGCTTTAGCTCAGATAGATAGTAAACAGTACGCCATTCCTTACCAATCGGACGGTAGACGAATAGTCAAGGTCGGAGTGAACTTCGACAGTGCGACGCGTACAATTGGGGCATGGAAAATAGAATAGTCAAGGACTATATTACTGAGCGTGCAGCAAATACGACTCACAGGAACAATTATAATTACAAAAAAAACTCTTCAAACAACATTTACACACTGATTATCAAATCATTACAAGAAGCCCATTTATTATCAACAAGAAGTTAAGAGTTTGTCGACAGGAAGTCAACTCCTTGTCAACAAACTCTTAACTTCTTGTAAGCAGAAAACAGATGATGTTTCTATTGCTTAACACTAAGCCTGTTCACAGTTGCCGTTATCGTTTCTCCCGTCTGTGCTGTGTCCGCAATTTCGGTAGCCAGTCGGCAAACGAAGTTCTTTTCCGCTTGCGCAAGGACGGGCTGACAGATGGGAGCAGCAGGGTCCATTTACTATTACATTCTCTCCCAAACCGTCATAATAAACAATTTCATCCATTATGTTATGCTCAAAGTTTACAATTCTATTCCTGAAACACCTTCTTCAAATACTCAATATTCGTCCCATAGTTCTTTCTGACATTATGTACATCATCCTTATCCCGTGAGCGTTCTACTACCAGCCATCCGCTCCACCCCATTTTATCGAGTGTCTTTTTAACTTTATTCATATCCAGCCGCTCATTAAAACGAAGAGTCACCCCATCCGTATCCGTGCAATGAATCTGACAGATTCTCTTTTTTCCTAAAATCTTAATTTCCTTACACAAATCACGTCCATTCTCTAATGCATTCTGAAATTTGAAATAAATCTTGATGCCGGAAGAATCTACCTCCTTCAACAACTTCACATCACCTTTGGCATCCAATTGGGTTTCAATTCCGATTACCAAACCTTCGGAAGCAGCCATATCTCCCACTTCTTTCAAACGCTTCACAACTTCAGCCCGAAGCTCCGGTTCTCCTTCCCACCCTGCCTTTATTCCTCCTAAAGGAAGAAAAGCAACTTTGGCATCCATCACTTTCATAGCTTCCAAACAGTCCCGAACCAACTCCTTATAATTAGTACGCTCTAAAAAAGACTGACCGTAAAAACCGGACATGGCAATAGAAGGAACTTCCAGTTGAAACTTCCGGGCAGTCTCACGAAACAATTGTTGAAAATGAGGTTCACGCAGTTTATTATCGAACATCTCCCTTTTACCAAGAGATCCCATATCCAATTCTACACCATCACCTTTCAATTCATGTACCAACTGAAACGAACCGATCTTCTGACGCTTCAAAATCATCCAATCACATACGGCTACTTTATAGCGATGTGCAACTTGTATACAATCATCATGAACTGCCTCACAGTTCTGAGCTCCTGCAGGAAGCAAGACAAAAAGAAGTAAATAAATACTAATCAAAACTTGTTTATTCATACTATTAATTAAATTCAAAATTTTTCCCATTTATAATACTATTCAGTTTTTGCGAGAAAACAATATTATTATCCCTGCCCCTAAAAAAGAACAAAAGGAATATTCTTCTAACGAGAGCCAAGTTTATCTTAAACTTAATAACAAGACGAAAAAAATTATCTTCTGTAATCATCTGTTCTTCTATAAAAAATGACAGAGTTCTTTTTAATAATTTCAAATACAAGATTAATTAAAAAAAGATCGCACAAGCTGATTACAATTTAATTAATATCACGTCATTCAAAATAGAATCATAACCTAAAAAATGTTATTTTTTAAAATTAGTACTATGTATCAAAACAAAAAACATTTCTCAAGATGGTCAAATCTATACAGACCATTATGTTCCGTTGCAGTTCTGTGTACAAGTCTATTAGTTGTCCCTGATGCCGCCTTCGCAACTGGCATCCAGACGACATCTATCAGAACACAGCAACAACAACAAATTGTAGTGAAAGGAAAAGTAGTGGACGCTTCCGGTGAGGCAATCATTGGGGCTACCATACTACAAGTAGGGAGTCAAAGTAACGGTGCAATCACCGATATTGACGGTAATTTCACAATAAAAGTACCCGCAGGCACAACACTTGAAATTTCCTACATTGGTTACATCACACAACGTGTGAAAGCTCAATCCAATCTCAATGTAACTTTGGCAGAAGACACCAAAACTTTGGACGAAGTGATAGTAGTAGGCTATGGTACAGTGAAAAAGAGGGATCTGACCGGAGCCGTTTCATCTGTCAAGAGTGATGTTGTAAAGTTAACTCCATCAGCCAATCCTATGGAGGCATTACAAGGCAGGGTAGCAGGTTTGGATATAACCAAGTCTTCCGGTCAGGCCGGCACGGGCGTTTCGCTACAATTACGCGGTAACCGTTCTATCACAGCTTCAGGTAAGCCATTGTTTATTATCGACGGAATGCCTGGTGATTATGAAACACTGAACCCAAACGACATTGAAAGCATTGAAGTATTGAAAGATGCCTCGTCAACTGCTGTTTACGGTTCCTCCGGTTCTAATGGTGTTGTCATTATCACCACCAAAAAAGGAGAAGAAGGCAAACTAAGTGTGAACTTCAATACCTATCTGGGATTCAACGGATGGTCCACTTTACCCAAGATGAACAGCCCGCAGCGATGGCTCGACACACGTATGGAAGCCAGAAAATGGGCGGGAACTATTGAAGACGACGGCACTATTTATGACGAAATCTATCAAGATGCAGTCAATGCCGGTCATACGATTGACTGGGTAGATGCCATGATGCAGACCGGTTCCACCCAAAACTACTCTCTCTCTATCTCGGGAGGAACGAAAAAAACTCAGGCTTATTTTTCCCTGAACTATTCAAATGAACAGGGCCAGTATACAAATGACGAGTATAAGCTTTACTCTTCAACAGCCCGGATCAATCAGGAAATTACCCAATGGTTCGCGGCAGGTATGCATATGCAGACTTCTTATACAACTCAAGAAAAAACATCCAGCGACCTGTCCCAAGCAATGAGAGCCAATCCATTCGGTACTTTATACAAAGAGGATGGTTCTTTAAATGAATATCCTGTACTAGAGGATAATAGACAAGTAAACCTATTGCTCAACCAAAATCGTGATGTATATCGTAATAATGCAAATAAATTCAAAATCTATCTACAGCCTTACATCCGCATCACTCCCCTAAAAGGGCTTAACTTGGAATCTCGCCTGAGCTTGAACTTAAACTACAATACAACTAACAAGTTCGTTGGTTATGGTTCCTACCAATTTTATGATCAGGCAGGGACCGGAGCCTTGAATGCCAGTAAGGAAGAGACCTCTCAATATACATCAGCTTCGATAAGCAACAGCCGCAGTTGGGGATATTCATGGGAAAACATCCTAACCTACAATTTCAAGATTGCCAATAACCATGAATTTACTCTGACAGGTGTAACAACTTATTCAGACAGCCAATCCGAAAGTTCCTCTTCAAATGCAGTCGGCATCCTTAGCAATACGTATTATTGGACAAATCTGGCTGCTGCAGTTGGAAACAAGACTGTCAGTTCAGGATATTCCATGGGGAAAAGCATGGGTTTTGTAGGACGCTTGAACTATTCATTCTTGGGTAGATACCTATTCTCCGCTTCTGTTCGCCACGATGGGAACTCCAAATTAGCCAAAGATGTACGTTGGAGTACTTTCCCTGCATTCTCTGCCGGCTGGAGAATCTCAGACGAGGGCTTTATGGAATCAACTTCCGATTGGTTGGACAATTTAAAACTTCGTATCGGCTATGGCGAGACAGGGGCAGCCGGCATTGATGCTTATGACTCCTGGGCCATTCTTTCACAAGGTATCATGGGATTAGGAGATGAACAAATTACTAAATATTCTTTCCCGAAGGAACTCAGTAACCCGCAATTAACATGGGAACGTTCAAAAAACACAAACATCGGTGTTGACGTTTCTCTCCTGAATAACCGCATTGATTTGAGCGCAGACTATTATGTAACTAACACCACAGGTGTTATTTGGAAACAAAACGTACCCGCCACCAACGGCACATTCGATGCTTCATCCGTTTTCCAGATAAACAAAAACATTGCCGAAACGCAGAATAAAGGTTTGGAATTGACATTAACCACCCGCAACATCGTGAACAGAGACTTTAACTGGACAAGTACCGTTACTTTCTTTAAAAACAAAGAGAAAGTTACAGCCTTGGGAGAGGGTGCTGCCGACTTCATTGAAAATGGAGACTATACCTTACATATTGGCGATGCTCTTCAATCCTATCGTGCCTTTAAGATCACAGGTGTATGGCAGTACGGCGAAGAAACCGATGCAGCTGTATTCGGAAAACAGCCCGGTGACTTAAAAGTAGAAGTACCTAATATGAAAAAAATAAGTGATGGCATTTGGGAGAAATCTTTCGAGCAAGAAGACGGTACTTGGAAAACAAACCAGTATGATGCAGAGAATCCTTATTCTGTAAACGCCGATGACAAACAGATTATCGGTCATAAATCCCCGGATTGGTCATTGGGTTTCCAAAACACATTCACTTGGAAAAATTTAGATTTGTCTATCTATATGTATTTCCGTCAAGGGCAGATGTTCTACTATGAGCCTATTACCTGGTATAGTTCATCCGGTGGAGCATTCCCTTCATGTTTCAACTATTGGACTCCTGAGAATCCCTCCAATGACTTCCCGTCATTAAATGCCAGCCGCAATTGGAGAGATGATCAATACTATACTTCGTTGGCATACGTAGATGGCTCTTTCTTCAAAATCAAGAACATCACATTGGGCTATACCATGCCTAAACGTCTCTGTTCTAAAATAGGGCTAACCAATTTACGAGTGTATGGAACTATCACCAACCCATTGGTTATTGCTAACAGTCATCTGCTGGAAGATTACGACCCGGAAATGGGCGGTGGATTGGACTTCCCGCTAACAAAACAACTAGTGTTTGGCTTGAACCTTTCATTCTAATTTTTAAAGACAGAAAATATGAAAAGAATATTCAAAAAGATAGCATTAATGGCTTGCACAGGCCTGATGCTCAATGCATGCGATTTGGATGAGTTTAATCCGAGTGCAGGCGACGCGTCTCTTACATCTTTCGATGCATGGAGTGGCTTGCAAAGTTATAGTTATTCTTGCCTGAACGATGAACTATACACTGCAATGGACTGGCTATACCTGGCAGAAGGCGGTACAGATTTGTGGGTTGCCAAATCAAACGGAACCAACTATAAGCAGTTGTTCAATTACGAAGATCCAACGTCCAATTACAATACATTCCAAAAAGTATGGAAACAGTGCTATTCGATGATTACAAACTGCAACTCTGTAATCAACGAATCCACCAACTTAAATGATGGCGATCCTGAAACAATCAAAGTACTGGTGGCAGAATCCAAGACACTGCGCGCTTTATATTATTCAATCCTCGTGTGCCACTATGGGCCGGTCACTTTAAATCTCAAAAGTAGTGCTGGCATAACGGGCGACGTGGACTCATATCCCGTACGTTCTTCGGAGAAAGATATCTACGACCAAATTATCAAGGATTTAACAGAAGCAATTCCCGATTTAGGAGTAGAACCCTATCAAGGAAACAGAGCGCGTTTCACTAAAAAATCGGCCAAAGGCTTGCTTGCCCGTGTTTATGCACAGCGTGCCGGCCTTGGACAAAGTAAATATGGAGATGCAAATACCTATTGGAAATTAGCTGCCGAAACTGCCGAAGACCTCATTGAGAACGCTTCTTCCTATGGTGCTTATCTCTACGACGATATTGCCGATATGTGGGCTGACGCCAACAACAGAACCAACAAAGAGGCATTAATGATTGCCGCCGGTCCGGATGCAAGCAGTCCTGCCTGGCAATATATTGGCAAAGGCAACAAATTATCAGCCTATTCTTGCGGAGGCTCCTATAGTGAATTCTTCAACAGCAATCATAAGCCTGGCGATAAAGGTTACTTTTACGGACGCCTAAACAGCCAAAACTGGATGCCATCCAGATATCTGCTTTATTGCTTCAATCCGGAATGGGATAAACGTTGGGAATACTCGTTCCAATATGCATATTGCGAATGGAGCATGGTTCAGTGCGGTTGGGTTCCTTACTCTGCAGGAATAAAGAAGCTGGATAAGAGTATCTGCACAAAATACGATATTCAAGTTGACGAGACAGTTCATCCGGATTCAACACTTTATCCGTATGCTGATTGCAATGCCATAGCTTCTTCTAATGGCGCAGGCAACCAATACCCGGCCAAAGTATGGCCTAAAGGTGATTACTCGGGAGATGCTAGCAAATTATTGTCTATAGGGAGCAGTGCGGAAGAAGCCAATAAACCAGGTTTTGCCGGTTCTACAAAAGCTTATGCCATCCCCTACCCTGTTGCCCTGGATGACAATCGTTTCAATACCGTGTTTGTTCATAAACCGCTGGAAGACAAAAGCAAATGTCTCTATGCTGTAGTTGTTTTAGATGACTTGTTTGGTTCTAACGACTTGCCCTATGGTAGTGTAGACAACGGAAGTGAAGCAGCCAATCCTCCGGCTATAGGAAACGGACTGACCTCCTCATCTGTCTGTCCAAGTCTGATTAAATTCAACTGGTCATATAATGGCGTATTCTATGGTAGTAATCTGCAAATCAAGACCGGGGACATGTTCATTATGCGAATGGCTGAAGTTTATTTGTTGGCAGCAGAAGCAGAACAGCAATTGGGCAACGGAGCAAAAGCCGCCGAATATCTGAATGTGCTTCGCAAACGTGCCGCACGCGATCAAGCCAATGAGTCTTCATGGAAACTTACAACTGCTACCGAAGAAGATATTTTTGATGAATATGCCCGTGAATTGTGCGGCGAGTTCTCCCGCTGGTCTTTACTGAAACGTCATAACGCATTCGAATCCCGTTTAGGTCAATACAACAAACGGGCTGCCCAATCATTTAAGCCTTATCACTATAATCGTCCGATTTCTTATGAATTCCTGTCTACCATCTTGAACAAAGAAGAGTATGGTGATAATGGATACGGTTCCACGGCCGGTAGTGGTATAATCGAATAGTAGAGCTAAGATTATTAGCATTGTATCATCAATCAAAATCGATAAGGGTACTTGAAAAGGTACCCTTATCTAAAAAATTAATAGAATGAAAAATAACACATTACTACTTATTATTACATTTTTATTTTCATTGAACCTAAGTGCCCAAAGAAAAGTAGCATTTAACGGGTTGTTGACAGATGGTTCAGGAAACCCCATCAAAAGTGCCCGCATATACGTACGAACTTCGAAAGACTACGCATTAACCAATAAGAAAGGACAATTCGGACTGACAAATGTTTTTCCTAATGATACGCTAAAGATTCTGATTAAGAAAAAACTATACCAAGTACCTGTTGACGGAAAGAAAAGTATGAAAATTCGTTTAGCTGATGAAAAAAACATCCAATCTCAAGAAGATGCGGAACTGATTGATTTGGGTTTCGGATATATCAGAAGACGGGAACATACAGGTGTGAGTAATATCATATCGGGCGAAGAACTTCGGAAAAGCGGTTATCACAATGTAATCGAAGCACTACAAGGACGGGTTCCAGGACTATCCGTCACCGGACAAGGTGCACAAGGCAAGGCGATGGATGTCAATATTCGTGGCAATAGAAGTTTTACCGCCAGTTCCACTCCAATCTATGTGATAGACAATGTGGTGGTTTCTTCGTTCGACGGTCTTAACCTAAACGATGTAGATTACGTGGAAGTGATGAAAGATGCCAGCATCTATGGATCAAGCGGTGCAAATGGAGCTATCATCGTACACACCAAAACATTCAACAATGAGAATAAGTCCGATTAAAATGTGGATAGCCATGCTTTTAATTCTTCTTCCACTTGTTCTGCAAATAAAAATCTATTATTTTTTATATTAACATGCCATCCGTGGCCGCCTGAAGGATATATGTGTAAAACTGCCGGAACTTTGTTTTTGTGCAGGGCAGTGTAGAACAAAACACTATTCATCACTTACTTATCATTATCACTTACTGCAATAAAAGCACGTGGAGTATTTTCTGTAACATGTTTTTCATTAGAATATAGTTCCTTGAGTTGCATATATTTTGCTTTATGCTTTTCGTATTTTTCTTTCTCCGCTATTGTTGCATTTTCTTTCAGTAGGGGTTCGTTGCCGATGAAACGGCTTTTGGAGCCTTCATGTGCATAAGGCTCTTCAAACGTAATCACCGGATAAATTAATATCTGAAAAGCCGCCTGAATGCTATCCTGAAAATGAGTGGTTACTGTGGATGCAAGGTGCCCGCCAGCTGATAAACCTTGTATCCCGATATCTTGGGGATTTATATTCCACTTTTTTGCATGGAGTTTTGTCTGGTTATAGGCTTCAAGGGCATCGGAAATTGTCACTTCTGGGATGAAGTTGGGTACGCGATAGTGAAGAACTATAAAGGCAATTCCCATTTCGGTATAAAAGGGTGCCCAATCATCAGCATAATGATCTAATTGAGTTTGGACATAGCCTCCTCCGGGATAGCAGACTATGGCTCTCCCTGTTGCTTTCTCTTCATTGGGAAGAAATACGCGCATGACGGGTTTGTAGTTCTTACCTTGCAATATATATTCTCCAGAATCATTACCGTTTGAGTTGGGAAGACCGTTTTCCCATAGCTTTACATCAAAGTAAGATTGTTGCGCTTGTACTGCGACTAAGCCCAAAGTAGCCATGAACAGGAATATAATTTTAGTGACGCTGGTTTTCATGATAGTAATTATGTGAATATCTCTTTACGACAGTTGATATAATCTCAAACTCTAAAAATAAGACGAAAGAATATAGATTTTGTAATCCTAATGCGGAAAATCGATGCTCTTACTCTTAACACGTAATGCTATAACTGTGTTGCAACGTTGCTGCACATACCTTGCAATGATACTGCATATACTTTGCAGCAGCACTGCATATACTTTACAGTAACACTGCATATGCTTTACAATAACACTGCATATGCTTTACAGCAACACTGCACATGCCTTGCAGCGAAACTGCACACGCCTTGCAGTAAGACTGTTTCCCTTTTGCAGTAATTCAGTGACATGGATGTAGGGAAACAGAACAGTAGTACATTGATTATCGACTCTAATCCCTTTAATTAATATATAGTGGGGATGTGGGTGCCCGCACCGAGAACTACCCACTTGAAAGCCCTTTTATGCACATATTAAGAGAAAAGATTCCATACATGCAAAAACGAAGTATTTATTTGATTCATAATAATATACGCTGAGAAACAGCTTAAAATTCAGTGCTGACAAAACGTTTGTCGTCACTTACCAACACCTTGTCAACACTGCCGTCAAACCCCGACTGACAAAGGGTTTAAGAGTTATCAGTGCTGAAGTGCTGACAACTTTAAAAAAAACTATATTGAGAGAGAATATAGGAATCACCATGCAATCACATATTCAAACCCATCGAATTTGGGAGCAATACCAAGACCGGAGGCACGAAATACATTGGCTATCTTCCGCTGTTCTTCCGGCGAAATCAACCGGTCTCCCTTACGACAATGATAGAAGTAACGTTCGCACGAAAAACAGTTGACGACTCTAAGGCGAATGGAGGGAGCTTCTTTCAGAGGAAAATCGTCAAAAAGATGAGTCATCCCCTTGGCGTAGCGGAGCGGCTCGCTCGAACGGTAAAGGGAACAGGCAGACAGGTCGGATAATTGCTCAACATAAATAGCATTCACCGTATTTACGGTTTGAGGTTGCGGTTCTTCGCTCTCTGTGAGCAACTTCGCCGCTATGGCTCTCAGGCAACTGTTCGCCTTGGGACAGCAGTCTTTACCTGCAAAACAATAGGCATAGCCATGAGGGATATCTTGTTTTAATATCATAATGATCTGAAATTAATTGGACATTGCAATTTCATGCAAATGTACCCAATTTATTCCAATAAGCGTCAAAATATACTGCTAATAATCCTATCTTTCAACATTGCACATTCACCTTTCAAGAAACCGCAATCCACATCGGCAGGAGCCAATAATACAGCTTTCGCCTCCTCCGCATCGATTATGTCCTCCGGGTGTACTCTGAAATAAGCTTCCCATTGAGAAGCCAATTCCGGAGCCACACCCAGAGCATAATCTATGAAATCTTCATCCATTAAAAAAAACTTTACCTTAGCGCTCATACCTACGTCTTTTTTTAAAGCATTTACATAAATAGGACGCTGTTATCCCGAACGTGTACTCAATCCCTACCCTCTTTTGCCTATATTAACAGTTTTCCTGTAATCCTATTACCCTACCAAAGCACGTAGTTTTGTCAATCCCCGATGCATCAAATTGCGTACAGACTGATAATTCATATCCATAATCTCGCAAATATCTTCGTATTTTTTTTCTTCTATATAGTATAAGGTAAGCGCCTCACGCTGCCGGGGAGATAACTGGTCCATAAGGTTATTGACCAGCAAGAGATTGTTCCGGGTTTTCTCTTCCTCCATATAATCGTCTTCCACATCCGTAGATGAAACCACATTTATCTCTTCGACGGCCGTGTCGGACATATACATGCGTTTGCGAAGCTCATCACAGAGTTTATTCTTTAATGAAATGAACAAGTAGGACTTCAGATTGTCAATAACACCCAGTTCATCCTTCTTCACATAAAGCTTCACAAAAATATCGTGGATGCAATCTTTCAGCAACTCTTTATCAATAGTCAACTTCAACCCATAATTAAAAAGAATATTAATGTGCGAATCGTACAGCTCAGAGAAGGCTGCCATATTGCCCGCTTGAAAAGAGGCGAGTAAAGTTTCGGTTGAATTATTAGTCTGTTCCATCATAGCATTAATTCGATTGATTTGATGTTGCAAAGCTATGCGGTATCGACTTAATCTTTAGGTAAAATCTGATATGGAGATTGTAAAAACAAGTACTATGTTTTATAACACTTTTTTATTAGATATTACCTATAAAAAGAAAGATCCCATCGAATTGGCTTCAACGGGACCTTTCATTTTACAGTTTGTGGAACCAATAAATTCCTTCTCCTTTTTCCAGAGTCTTCAAACGGTATATTTCGTTAATTTTCAAAGATTTATATATCACATCCACTCTTCCTGTACCTGGGTGAATGTACTTTAACACATACTTTCCGGACGATAATCGAATAGGAATTTCTGTTCCGGACTTGGAATAAATGATACTTCCGATACCAGATTTTACCATTTTCCTATAGTCATCAGTGTCTGTTTCTTCTACCTCCATCATTGCAGCATCTCTTAGGAAATCTTTGTCAGTGCAGGGTATCACCGGACATGAACCTCCTGCCATGAATACTGCCCATCCCATAGCCGGATAATTTTGTGCATAGAAAGTAACCGCCTTATCCGGAAACTTCCGACGATACTCACTCACAGCTTTATATGCTTCATCAAAGGTCACCTTTCCTACCTTCATTTTGCGCATGTGCTGGCGGGGAGCCATATTCTTTCCCCCTTCCGGAGCAAAAATGCCATCCGTTTTATAATGCCAATATCGAATATCAATAATATCTACTACAGCTGCACGCTTCGGATCAGCAAGAATAGCGTCCTGCACATCTTTCGTTGTACTTAATGCTACTTTAGCCTTCTTACCGGTTTCCACCTCCCATTCTGCTATTACATCCAGCCAGAACTGTACAAAATGTAAAGGACCGGTAAACTCTGCACTGGTCAACTGAATCACATTAGGATTATCGGCAAAGTTGTCCAGGCACTGACGAATGTATCGTCTATGCAGCTCACGTCGCACAGGATGATTGATATCATAAAACATATCCGCAACAAAAATGCGTTTATCGCCTGCAAACGGAACAGGTTCCGGGAAGTCCGTTTCATTAATATTATTACTGCTTCTCCAAGGACAGTCCACCCAATGTGCACCGGCTTCCAAAATATTATGCTGAAAATAGTTCTCATGGAACAAGAGCAATCCTTCTTTACTTCCCTTTTCCGCAAACTCTTTCAGACGTGCCCAATACCATGCATTGGGACGGTTCAGATCATATTTGCTCAATCCTTCCCAGGCAATACCTTGACCGCTACGTCCGAAAGGTTGTTCATAAAAGGGGCCCCATACATCTCCATCGCGCCGACGGATACGTTCATGGTCATCCCGGCGACGATCATACCAAAGTCCGTAATTCTGGTCAAATACGAGTATATTATTCCGCTTCATAAAGTTAACGACTGAATCTATACGGTCTGTCAGTCCCAGCCCCTCACGCCCGGGGACAAAGCGGGTAATTGCCGGACTTGCCTTCTTCAAATAGTTGGTTCTGAGCTTACCATTCCACCAAGGAGTAGTGCGGCTTTTTCCCACCAACAAGACCCCATCCATTTGAACACGCCCATTTGCAATAACCATTTCCGGTAAGTCTCGCGTTTCGCCCTGAATTGTCTTTTTCTCTTTAATATCCTCAATAGATTTCAAGCCGACAACTGACACCGAAGGAGCAAATTCCCTCTCCTCAATCCAATGTTCCAATGTCAGACGTGGCTCATAAGCTTCTTTGGCAAGTTCCATTGCCACTTCTACAGTAGGACTGCTCGTTGCACTTGTATTTCTGGGCAGAATACGGGCACGCTCAGCACATTTCTTCTGCAAACGCGCTTCCAACTGGGCATAAAAGATGCTACGAGGTTGCACATGATTATTGGATTCCGCCCATTCACCGTCGCCGGAGAATTGTGCCCAACACCCATACGCGCGGTTTTTCGCATCTTTTGCCGGAGTATAACACTCTATCTCAGCGGCTGTACATTGCCAGAATAAACTATTCGCTGTATTCCAACCTGCTCCATTCTTATCTTGTCCCAGATTCTTAAATGTAAGATTATGACCATCAATATTAACCACATCAAACAGCAATCCGCACGCCCAGGAATCAATAGATCCGCTGAATCCCAATGATTCATACGAATCGCATTGCACAAAGGCATTGGGTCCGGCAGCACAATATCCGGCAGCAAAGTCGTGAATGCCCTGCTCAGAATAACAACGCTGAAATAAAGTCTGCTGTCCCAATGTATGGAAAGTACAACGGCGCATTCCTCCTATTTCAGATACCGGTTCCCGGGAAATACAGTCCTCAACCGTAATTCTTGATCCGGTACGCTGGACAATAACCGCACTACCTGAAAAATGTCTGAAACTCACTTGTCTCACCCAACAGTTCTCCGCCTCTCCGATAGAAATACCTGTCCAGCAATGGTCTTCATCTTTAGAATAACGCCTGTCATAATCGGAAACCAATGTCATATTTTCAATTCCACACTCCTGAATGCGACCGTTCCATTGATAAAGAATGAGAGAAGAAGCCCCATATTGAGCATCCAATGCTACCGTCAATGGTGCATCCAGAGTAATCTGATTACCGTTTACTTCGCTGATTGTCCGATCCCATGTCAGATCCATATCACCCGGCTTCCATCCTAAAGCACCGATGCCTCCTCCAAAGATATCACACCCTAAAGCGGTAATCCACTCTTTGCCGGAAGGGCGATTCACCATCACTCGGTCTCCTTTCTTTAAAGAAGTGCCCGAAGCAACCTGTAATGTTCTTGCATTCACAGGAACATAAGCTGAAAGAACCTGCAAGGTATCTTTTGCCCTCAGATTGTCCGTTCCTTCTATATATATAAGTGCTCCTCTATCTACCCCTTTCTTTAGCAGAATAGTTTTTTCTCTATCCATACCACGCAGAACAATACCGGACGCGGAAATACGAAGTTCCCCGGATAAGCAGAATTCTCCACGATCCAGCAATACGGCTCCACGGAAACCAGAAGCATTGGGAGTCAATGACGCTACATAGTCAATGGCACGCTGGATTCGCGCAGTATTATCACCCGCCTTCCAGGGTACAAACACTGCATTGTCCACAGAAGGAATATCCTGCCCGGAAGCATGGTAGCCGCAATAGGAGAAATCGAGTATCCGGTTTCCCCGTTCATCATTCAGGTAAGTAATTCCTTCATTCTTAACCTGTAAAGCAAAGGTTTGCGCATATCCCTGCACAAACCCTATACTCAATAATCCCAGAAGGATTGTTCTCAATTGCATATTCATTACAATAAACTTTATTTTCAACACATACTTTTATAGCAAACTTTTCCGTTTGGATAATGTATCGTAGTTGTTCTTCAAATCCGTCCAGTCCACTTTCATCTTCGTATCCATACCGTTGATGTATTTCTCAATATTAGTGTAACCATCTCCATTGCAATCCTTCACAGCATCACTCGGATCATTCGGATTCAGTCCATTAGCTAGCTCCCACGCATCCGGCATACCGTCACCATCGGAGTCCACATAAGACTCTCCTTTGTACTCGGGCAGTCCACCCACCTGACGGATATCCGTAATGATGCCTTGTTTATAGGAGTCCGCAGGCAAACGTCTTTTCACATAAGGAGAAATGAACTCCGGAGCGTCTTTCACATAGATGGCTTTTCCTGTCTTCACTGTTTTGATGACTCTCGTATCAACAGCATCCCGCTTCGGGAAAGTCGCTCCCACATTACTTAACACGAAATTATAAGCCTTTTGAGTATCCATAATGGTTACAGGAGATGTTTTGAAAGGTTCGTCCACCCTGATCTGCGGAATAAATTTTCCGGCATCCACTTCATTGGCTAGTTGTACACCACCATCCCAGTTGTCTTTTGTAACCTTTGCATTCCCATGGACGATATTTCCATTTACATAAGCCTTACCAAAGGACATCGGCTGACTTTTGTCACGTCCGGCCTCCGGCTTCAGAATACGATAAGAAATCGGCTTATCCAACGGAGTGATAGGTCCGGGTTTGAAATAGTTATTTATAATGTTATAGAAACTCTTATTATCACCACCGTCAATGGAGCGATTCCACCAGTTGAAAACAACATTATTGACAAAGTTAAAGTCTCCGTCCATACCTACCGAGCTGTTACGACTGATATTTGAGGCAAAAAGATTCCGGCAGAACATGCTGTTATGACCACCGATTGTAGCTCCGAAAGCATGATTGTAGGCATCCAATGCTTCCGAAAATATTGAATTCTGAATCGTGATATTTACAGTCGGCAATTTCAGCCCATGTCCATCCGCTCCCCGGTTATATACATGGCGGTAGATAGACATATTCTCATCCAATCCCCAACTGGCCGAGCAGTGGTCTATAATGATATTCCCTACGGCATTTCCTCCCAACGCATCGTCACGGAAAGCTACGTCCTGCGCTCCACGGCGGAAGCGCATGTGCCTGATCACAACATCATGCGTATCAATCAGAAAAGAATGTCCGGTAACACAGATACCATCTCCCGGAGCGGTCTGTCCGGCAATTGTAACATAAGGAGCACGCAGGCTGATAGGTGCTTTCAAACGGATAACTCCGGAAACATTAAACACAATGACACGAGCACCTCCCGTTTCACAAGCCTCACGCAAAGTTCCGGGTCCTGAGTCTTCCAAAGAAGTGACCACGATCACTTTACCACCACGCCCACCGGGAGTATACATACCTCCACCTTCCGCACCGGGAAAAGCCGGAATGTTACTTTTCATCAAATCTTCCGGTTTGGAAGCCCACGGTTTATAAGGACGTCCTTTTTGTGCTTCCTCCATAACAACCGGCAGGGCTTTCTTCCATGCCGCATCCGATTTCCGGTCAAACTCCGCTTCTTGTTTTGCTGCTCTCGCTTTCACCGAGTCGGGAATGACAGGATACTGTGCTGCCACTGGCAATACGCACGTAGCCAGCATCCATACTGATAATACTTTCTTAATGTTGTTCATTCTTTCGAATCTTAATAGGTTTTCTAAGAAGACGGTTAAGAAAACATTTTGTAATCGGTTATTTCTCCCCTTTCCGCCATTCACTCATATATTCGCGGGGAGTCTGGTTATATTTCTTCCGGAAACACTTGCTATAATAGCCCGAGTCTTTGAATCCGACGGCAAAGGCAATCTCCGAGATACTTAAGTCCGTGTTCTTAATCAGTTCGACAGATTTATTCAAACGAATCTCTTTAACCAGGTCGACAGGTGCCAGTCCGGTAAGGCTCTTCAATTTCTTAAAGAATGCCGAGCGGCTTAATCCTATTCCGGAAGCTATGGTGTCGATATTAAAATCGCTGTCGTCCATGTTCTCCTCAATCACCTGATGTATCTTTTCAAGGAACTGCACATCCTTCTTCACAAGATATTGCTCATAACTATCTTCCTCCGTTGTTTTCTGATTCTCCATTTGCAGGCGGATCCGTTCCCGGAAAAGCAGCCGCTCAGATAGCAACTGATCAATGCGTGCCAACAAATATTCCTTGCTAAAAGGCTTCGTTATGTAAGCATTGGCTCCTAAAGTGATTGCTTTCGTCTTGGCGTCTTCATCATTCTTCGCGGTCAGGATGATAACCGGAATATGACTGATCTGGAAATCTTTACGAATAGACTGCAACATTTCCAAACCATCCATTTCAGGCATCATCTGGTCGGTGACCACGATATCGGGATGATACAAGTGAACTTTCTTCAATCCCTCTACTCCATTATTAGCAATATGAATATTAAACTTGTCTTCCAATTGCAGCTTGATCAGCTGGCAGAGGTCTTTATTGTCTTCCACCAACAAAAGATTCGGCAATGAAGCGTCAATTTCCGTCTGCTCTTCGGAATCTTCCTCTGCCATGATATCAGCAGAAGACACACCTCCGGCAGGAGCAGTTTCAGTGTCACTGACATAAAAATCGACTTCCGAAATGCGATAATGTTCCTTTCCGAGCAATAGTTCTACAATAAACACGGTTCCCTTTCCTTCAGGACTTTCAGCACGAATCACTCCATGATGCAGATTCACGATTTCTTTGGAAAGTGCCAGTCCGATACCTGTACCCTGATAATACGAGTTTTGGGCATTCTCTCCTTGTGAGAAGCGTTCAAAAATCTCGGTCAATTTATTCTGGGGGATTCCGATCCCGTTATCTTCCACTCTCAGGAAACAGTGTTCTCCATCTTCTGTCAGTCCGGCAACTACATGGATGCTGCCACCGGAAGGGGTAAATTTGAAGGCATTGGATATGATGTTCCGAATAACAATACTCAGCTTCTCCTTATCCGCCCATATCATAATAGCCGCATCCGGCAACTGGAAAGTAAAGCTAACTTCATTTTCTTCGGAAAGAACACGGAATTCCTTCTGGAAAGAGACTACCAACTCATTAAAATCAATCAACGACACATGCAAACGCATCTTTCCGTTCTGTATCTTTCGGAAATCAAGTATCTGATTGACAAGTTGTAACATCTGGTTAGTGTTCTTCTCCATCAGTTCCACATATTGCACACCTTTTGGTGAAAGTGTCTCACGCTCTCTCAATTCCTGTATCGGACCTTTTATTAAAGTCAGAGGAGTGCGTAGTTCATGAGAAATATTTGTAAAGAACTTGATCTTCATTTCCGAAACCTTCTGCTCGATGTAGATGTCATTCTTCATTTTAATCATAAAGAAAGCCAGACGCAAACTGAAATAAAGGGCTATAATACCCAAGACTACATAAATCACAATAGCCCACCAGCTTAACCACCAGGGCGGAAGAATAGTGATGGCCAATGTGCGGTTGGAAACGAGCTCCGGATTGGCTTCATCTATTGTTTCCACCCGGAAAGTATAGGATCCGGGCGGCACATTCGTGTAAGAAGCAATACGGTTTTTGCCATTGTAATGCCATTCATTCTCGTATCCTTCAAGGATATATCGATAAAACACACGATTGGGATTATAGAAGTTCAATGCAGCAAATTCAATGGTAAACATAGACTGATTATACTTTAGCCTGATTGCATCGGCAAATGTAATCGATTCTTTCAATACAGGATCTTCATGAAAACTACGCAAATCACGATTGGAGATTTTAAAGTCGACTATGCGTGTATCATAGTTCATATTCTGCGTTTCCAGTTTATTAGGTGAAAATGTGAGAATACCTTGCCTGGAACCAAGCCATAAGTCACCGTTCAAAGTACGGAGCGCGCTGCTTTCTTCCAACTCAACGTTCAGGAATCCATCGTACCTGTCGTAATTACGGAACTGTTCGGTGTCTTTATTGAAACAAGACAATCCTATTTCTGTAGTAAACCAGAGATTTCCGTCTTTATCTTCTACTATTGATTTTACTACATCATTATTCATACCTTCACGGATGCCGTAAGATTTAAAGACAGGTACCCGCCTTTCTTTATCATAGTGTACCAGTTTATTCAATCCTCCCCCAAATACGCTTACCCAGATTTGTGATTCGGAATCTTTGTACAATACATAAATATCATTGTCAGCAACATTCGAACGTTCACTCACCTGGCGGTAAGTTTCAAATTGAATCTCTTCGGGATTAGTGAAATGACCATCAAAAGACATCAGACCATCCATTGTTCCTACCCAGATACGTCCGTCATTATCCTCCGTCATTGTACGCACTTCCATATAAAGCCCATAAAGCGGATATTGCTTCAAACCATTATACTTATGCTTGAAGGCAATTGTCCCGTTCGCTTCACTGATCAGATTCAGACCACCACCTAACAAACCAACCCAGATACGTCCCTGGCTATCCTGATAAGTGAAATACACATCATTACTACTGATTGAATTCGGATTCTTAGGATCATTTTTATAACGTATGAAGCGTAACCCTTGCGGAGAATTCATATCCGGTTCAGCCTTCACAAGACCATTGCCTTTGGTAGAGAACCAAAGATTCCCATCTTTATCTTCCATGATATGATATACAGCTCCCACCAGATAATTCTTTTCCGAGAAAACTTGCTTTACCTGTCCGTTACTATCAAGGCGATAAAGGGCCTGCCAACGGGTTCCTGCCCAAATATCGCCATTCTTTGCCTGATACAGAGCGCGTATCCCCTGATTCCAGGAATTAGGTTTTTCATCACCAACCGGCACCGGCGACACTTCTTTAAGTACCTGGAACTGCTTCTTGGGAAAGTTAACCCTGTACACCCCATTATCTGTAGAAGCCAACCAGAGAATCTCGTCTTTATCCAGCAATAGATGAAAAAACAGTTGTTCGGGAGCATCATCGACAAAAGGCTTTGATTGATTCAGGCGAACCATCTCCAGTTCCTCCCGGTCGAACAAAAGAATCTCTCCGCCCGGAGTCAGAAAAAACATACCCTGTTCACCGGCATCTTGCATTTCAAAATTTCCTATGGAATTCTGTTTAGGAAATGTAAAGCGACGATTGGCTTTATTTAAAGGATCATAGTATACCAATGCATTATTACCTTCCTGAAACCAGATTTTATCATATTTGTCTATGAATATAGTTCCTGTTTCTCTCCCGTCGATGGAAAGCGGTAATTTTGTCAATTGCTTATAACCGATATTATACTCGTATACTCCTTCACTTGTAGTAATATACACCAACCCTGTCTCTGTTACCAGCAAATTTACAACCGGCTGATCCATTCCCGGTATTTCATAACGATTGACCACTCCATTCTCCGGATCAATACTATAGATGTGTCCGTTCCGGTCGCCTAACCATAAACATCTGGAATTATAAGACGCACAGGTGAACTGGTCGGGGCTGCCGGCTATCTTCTTCTGAATGAAATCGGCAGGCTTATCTTTCAACCCCGCTCCTTTCCTTAACGAAAGTATCTGATAATCCATACCCACCCAATTGATAAATTCGGAAGTCTCGCATAACACATTATGCTTCAAACGCATATCATAGTGGTTGATATTAGGGCGTGAATCGTGCAATTGCTTCATTGTAATTTTGCCCTCTTTATCAGTATGCGCACGAAGCAGACTCTTATCCTTGGTAAGTAATAGGACATCCCCATCCGCAGTAGTCTGAATCTTGATAATCTGAATATTCTCAGAGTATTCCTTCACATCGTCATAAACCGCATGAAAACTTTCATGCTTCTTATCAAACAGATACAGTTTACGATCAATGGTCTTGAGCCAAAGAAAGCCATTCTTATCTTCCACGATACGCTGAATCTTACGTGGAGGAATGTCAGCCGAATAGAATCCGTCACGATTATCGTACGAACGAAACTTAGTGCCGTCAAAGCTACATAAGCCATACCAAGTGCCGAACCAGACAAAGCCCTCGCTACCCTTTAAAGTACAGTTTACAATATTATTAGGTAACCCCCGTTCGGCCGTGTAGTGTTCCACAATCATGTTGGGATAGGCAAAGCTTGTAAGCCCTATCACCGATAGAAATAGTATTAGAATAGATCGTTTCTTCATTTATAACAACAGTTGATATAAAATGTATCCAAAGATAAGCTTTTTCTAACAGTGACTAAAATTATCACTCCCTTATTTTAGATTATTCTTTTGTTCCGAACTCCGTCTGCTGACGTTCTACCTCATCCAACACCTTTTGGCGTTCTTCTTCTGTCAACTGTGTTTTCTTGTCAGTTGTATCTTTTTGTAACCTTGTTTTCACAGCCGCAGAAGCTATTTCCCGCTCCTCATAACAAAAAGGATATTCCGCAGGAACACTTTCGAACTCCAGCTCCGCAGCTGTCGGAGCTTGTGTACCCTCAAATTGCACACGGGCTTTCACTTTGATCTTTCCGGCTTTTCTGGTAGAACGAATCAGTACAGGGGCAGAACCGAACTCCACTGCACGGGGATTCGCACCGATAGCCGCATCGCCAATAATATCTCCTTCCCCTTCTACGGTAAAGATGATATTCTCTTTAGCCAGGCGTCTCACATTTCCATTGTCATCAGTCACCTCAGCAACCACTACAATGAAATCAGAACCATCCGCCACCAGGTTCACATTCCCTGTATCCGCATATAGCCTCAATTTAGTGGAACGTCGTGAAGGCATCTTCTTCTGAGTGCACACCACTTTCCCATTTATAATGCCTTCTACAATCATATTCACTTTTTGCCAATTCTTCTGAGTATAACTATAACTGCGGGCTTCCCAGAAATCCCATACATTTTCAAAAACGACAGGGGCATTCGGCAGATGGCCTTTGGCATGAACCACCGGCTTCGTCCATGTCTTTGTTCCATCATAGACAGAAAGCCTGACCGAATCGCAATTACTGAAAACAACTACATCTTTATCAGAGAACTGCGACATTTCATGAGCAATGAAAACCATGGGTCCACACTCAGCCAAAGGATGCCGCATACTGGCTGAAGACTGACTGCGGAACATCTCGTATGCATATTTTTTCTGACGAAAAGCATCATAAATACCTCCCCAATATGGATCAGGGTGATACCCTCGTTGGTGATCGAATGGATGCCACTGGGCACCACCGATAAACAGGCCCGTAGTGCGATACATCTCATCATAACTCTTAGCCAGAGAAAGTGCCTGCACCAGCAACGGATGTTCTCCCCAGCTGCGGCTTGCACGGTTATCATTATTGTGGGCATACCAGTCATCCACATTTTCCCCGAACTCACGGGTAAAGATACATTGCTCCGGCCTGTCTTCCTTTTCATCATCACCGGGCCAACCATAGACCACATCATAATGCTCTTTTACTCCTGCCGAATGCACATCAGCCGCAGCTACCGGACGCCCCGGATACGGATATTCTTCTTTGGTAATATCAAGAGCCTTCAAAGCAAAATCAAGCGGGTAACGGGTTTCATTCAAGATAGGTTCCCACATCAAAACAGAAGGATGATTGCGGTCACGACGAATCATTTCACGTGTATTCCGATGGACAAGCTCTCCAAATTGCGGATCTTTGTTCCAATATTGCCACCCCGGTGTAGCGACAATTACAAACAGGCCAAGTTCGTCACATGCATCCATGAAAGACGGGTCCTGCGGATAATGGGCTGTACGGATAATAGTGCATCCTGCATCACGTAAGCGCTTGGCATCACGCCATTGCTGAGAGTTTGGTAAGGCATTGCCCACATAAGCGAAATCCTGATGACGGTTGGCTCCCACCAACTGGCCGAAAGGTTTGCCATTCAGCCAAAAGCCATCTTTACCACGGAATTCCGCCAGACGAATTCCGACACGGGTGACTCCGCCATCTATGGACTGATTGCCTTTTTTAAGGCGAGACTGTACTTTATATAAATAAGGTGTATCCGGCGACCATAGCTTCGGATTCTTCACTTCCATTTGCTGACGGATTATTTTCTTCTCTCCCGATTGCAAGGAGAGTTTACCGGATATGCGCCTGATTATTTTGCCGTCAGCATCTGTCAGTGTCGTCTCTACAATCACAGATTCAGAATGGGTATTTTCATTCTGTACTTCCGTATTGACACAGACTTGCGCACTCTTTTCACTAATCTGATCGAAGTGAACAAACACACCACCTCCGGCAGCTGTCTGCGATTCGATGGCATCAGTAATGGATATAGGAGATTTGGCAATCATCCATACATCCCGATAGATGCCTCCATGATAGGTGAAATCCAAGGTATACTGACGTTTGCCCGGAGGATAGGATTTATCATCGCTGTTATCTGCAAAAACAGCAAGCAGGCAGGAGTCTCCGGCTTGCACTCCATGGGTTGTCAAGTCCAGTGTGAAAGGCAGATAACCGCCTATATGCTCCTGAATACGTTTTCCGTTCAGATAAAGAATCTGTTTCCCCATCGCTCCTTCAAAATGGATGGATACCCGTTGTCCTTTAGTCTCTGCCGGAACGACGAAATGCTTGCGATACCAGACAGGTCCCTGATAGTTCCGGCATCCACTGGCCTCAGCAGGCATTAATTCCACAGTGTGAGGGGTGGAGACAACTTCCCATGAACGATCATCGAAGTTCACTGTTTCCGCTCCAGATATGTCGCCTTTGAAGAAGCGCCAGCCCGGATTGAAATCATATACCTGTCGTCCGCTTCCGGGAAGCTGAATGAAACCGGCAACTGAGGTCTCGGGACGGTAAGTTCCTGTCGCTTTCCCTGATAATGGGAATAAAAACAAAAAGGCTGACAAGGTTAAAAACAAGTTCTTATTCATATATTCTTAGTTTTATTTAGTTACGAGCTACCTGCTACGAGTAACAAGTATCCTTTCGGCACAATCACTGGGTACGCGGACGACGCGGATAAGGCGGACGAACGCGGACTTTTTTCTCGATATTTATTGTAGGAGTATCCTGATTCCCCTCGCCGCTAAATCATCATTTAGCCACCTATCATTATCACCACATCCTTCTTCCTACTTTCCGGTGACACTTTTAAATCTGTCACTTTCCCCTCTTTCAAAGTAGCCTCTACCGTTGTATTGCCGGGTGCATGAAGTTTGAAGTGTACATTCCATTCTATAGGCCAAGCCGGAAACAGGAGTATCAGTTCTCCGTTTGTCTGCAACAGCATCTCCTGAAGTCCTATCATGCCGCTTCCTCCCCAGTTGTGATCAGGCGTCCAGTCATAGCCGGGGCCCCAGAAAGCCGGAAAGCGATGCGGGTCGTTGGATAATTTAGCCAGATTAAGCCGTCGGGATTCTTCAGTCAATCCCAAACATGCAGCCCAGATATTATCTTGTTTCCATCCGATGTGCGAACGGAATTTAACCGCATCGGGATCATAAAAATAGGTATCGCGGGCAACCTCCAATTTCTCTTTGCCAATGCCGTAAACACGCCACGGAAATACGGAATAGAGTTGTGGAGTCTCCACATTATTAATACGCTCCCAACTCTTAGCAGGGGCAATCGTTTGTTTCAGCACCGGCATAGTTATGGAATTCGCAGAATCCTGCACTTCGATATAACGCAATGGTATCGGTGGGATTACTTCCAGCATTTCGTTCTTCCGTCCGTAAGTTTCCAGCACGGTCTGCAATGCGGCAATAGTGCTGCTGGCGTTATTAGTCATTTTATAGGTTTCACAGGCAGAACCCGGAAAGAGAATCAGGTGTCCTTCTCCATCCAACTCCTTCCGTCCACGGCGGGAAGCAAGCATACGATAATGCTCATCAAAGAAAGTCAATGAACTTTCAATCAGAGGCAGATAGGAAGCGATATCCGCATCGGCATAATTATTCGTCTCAAGTATCATCTGGCAGAATTCGAGTACGGTATCCCATTCGTATTCCAGCCACGCGTTGTATTCCAGTCCTTTATCGAACCCTTCCGGACGTTTAAAACCATATTCGGCAGGATTGGGCAAACCGAAATTCTCAATCTGTTCGCAGAAGCAGGCTCCCCCGTGCTGCCAATACACACGGCTGCGCAATTCGGCATTCTTCAGCATCCGATTATAGAAATCGAACTGGGCAGGCATCATGTCAGAGTCACCGCTTTTCAACATCGGCCAATATACCAGACGTTGATTCTGCGCGGTCATCGTGCCGCCTCCCCATTTCCGATAATCAGGAGTAAACGCCTGCTTCGGATCTATATGTAAAGGATCAAAGGTGAACAAGCCACCATTGAACTTGGTAGGAGCATTGCCATAAGCATTGCAGCCCAGCATATAGCGGAAAAGAGTATAATTCCGGGTTATCTCCCCGGCCTCTCCTTCTGCCACAATGAAACTACGTTGCCAGAAAGCGTTCCACCATTGGCGGGTTTGTTTCTTATCTTGCGAAAGTGCTTTCATAGACACCTTTCCTTGGGGCATTATTCTCTTCAGACCGACTTTTAAGTCCTGTACCCACTGCTCTTCCGTCTCCGTCTGATCTGTATGCAGTACAACGAAAAAGTGTTGTTTCCGGGATGCTTTCGATGAACGAAACTTCCAGGCCCGATAATCAGTTCCGGCATATACCGCATCTGAGATTCCGGCATATTCCAGGTTCTCACCTGACAGGCATCCTCCGAACGTCAGGTTCTTTAAAGGATTCATCAACCGGGATTTGACTGTATCCATGCCTTGCTGAGATACCGCTACATCAAAAACAGTCTCTTCCGGATTACGGTGATAAAACGTAATAAGTGGAGAGCGGAGAGTGGAGAATGGAGAGTTTGGGAGGGGACGGATGACGTCGGCACTTGTCACCGCTCCCTGGGGAGGAGCCCATTTGTAGGAACATTGTTGCCCCTCTCCTTTCCGGATCGGCCGGTCCCGGTATCTCCAATTCTCATAAAAGATTTCCGCCTGCAAGGGACGGGCGTTGACAATCTCTACATGAACTACGGGATGGAATACATCCGCCCAAATTTGAATGCGTGTACCTTCTGCCGAAATCTCCACGAATCCGTCATTAAGCATTAATTCCTGCCGGAAGTCTTTGGTATCTTTAAAAGGATTGGGAGACAGGCGGATACGGAAACGCCCCTGTTTCAGCAGGCAGTTATTCTCATCAAAAGTACCGCTACGACTCAGATAAAACAGCACATCACCCTCTTCCACCCACACATTCATACCGATATCTCCACCTCCACACGGCATTGATTCGGAAGAATTACGACTGGGGGTATTCCAAACAACATTGGCATGTTGGCTCCAAAGAGCCGACACGCCAACAAGAATCAGGATTATAATCAGATAAATTCTTTTCATATTTCACACGCATCACCAGTCATCCGAACGGAAAGAACCCAGCGGCAAACCGTCACAATAGACATCTCCTTCCACATAATTCACAAAACCATATCGTACGGCCACAGGATGTGGTACCCTCTCACTTTTTACAAGTATCTTGCTGCGTTCTATCCATGCCTTGGCCGGATAGAATACTTTGTCTTCGCCCGCTACCTGGAAATTCTTCGATTCAAAACAGTTCTTGCCACTAATCCACATGCCGGCACGTTCGAAACTCACAATAACCGTGTCATTCTTTATTTCAATGCTTTTATAATAAGGGCTTTCACCGTTTACTCCTTCTATCCCATAAGTCTTCGTCAGGGCAAGAAGTGCCAATCGCTCACCGGCAACTTGCTTGCGGGCGGGATGAATGCCTTTTTCCATCCCTGCATCCAGCAGTACGGCCATACCGGTATTGGGTACACGGTGCTCTACTTGCGCCTGCGCTTCGCGGAGATAGGCTGTATTGATTACTTCCTTTCCGCGTTCCGTGATAATTCCATAATCGTATGGAGCTATCTGGCAGTAATAAAAAGGGAAATCACCTTGTTTCCATTCGGCACGCCATCCGTTAATGAGTGTCGTAAACATATCCGCATAGGTATGGGCACGATTCCAGTTATCCTCACCCTGATACCAGATGACTCCTTTCATGGTCAGTCCAATCAATGGGTGCAGCATACCATTGTACAGTACGGTTGGAGTACGGTTCTTTGATTTGATATCTGCCTCCGACCGGGGTATCTTTGCATCCGGAAAAGCCTTCAACCAGTCGGCAGTCATCCAAGCTTCACAAGCCGAACCGCCCCAGGCTGCCACTATCAAGCCCACCGGAACATCTAATATTTCATTTACCAACCGACCGAAGTAATAGGCTGTCGCACTGAAATCGCGCACTGCCGCCGGACTTGCCTCTTTCCAGGAGCCTGTCACATCATTTTGCGGAGTGAGCGTGGAGGTACGTTTCACTGTGAACAGTCTTATCTCAGGGTTCCTGCTACGGAGAATATCCATATTAGCGTTCTCTACAGGCTGGTTTTTAAAGCCTTTCATAGGCATCTCCATATTGCTTTGACCGGAGCAAAGCCATAATTCCCCTATCAGAATATTGCTCAGGACTTTCGGAGTTCCATCATCAAAAGTAACAGTATAAGGTCCGCCTGCTTCGGGAGTGGAAACGGCTAGTTTCCATGCACCTTGTGCGTCGGCTGTTACTGCATACAGTTTTCCATCCCAGCTGGTGCGGACGGTTACTTTCTTATTGGGAGTTGCCGTCCCCCAGAGATTGGCATGGGCCTGTTGCTGCATCACCATGCCATCCGAGAAGATGGCAGGCAGGTGCACTTCTGCATGAGTTGACAGGCAAACTGCAAATAGAAAAGTAGCAAGTGCGGTGCCTGCTGTAGCTATTAAGTTTTTCATCGTTGTATATTTAGGGCTCTCACAGAGTTCAGGGATGAGCATCCCCAAAAGAGAAGAACCGGATTCCATAAAGAGAAGACGGAAGAGAGGGAAGTTTGTACTCATGATAATTTAGCGCTTTGCGCTAAATTAAGTTACGAGCTACAGGCTACAAGCTACAAGTGCCTTTCGGTATATAGCGCAGCTACTTGTAGCTTGTAGCCTGTAGCTCGTAACTGATTTATACGAATGAATCCCGCAAACGATGATTATTATCAGTTTGCGGGATTCTTGTTATGGAGGTATTTTCTTTATTTCTACAGCTTATCTATCCGTCAATCGTCAGACCGGTAATGTCAGAAATCAGCTGGTTATCCAGCCCTTTCATTTTCATTTTACGGGCATTGGCCATACGCTCTTCTTCACGGCCTTCCCAGCGCCCTTCCTCGCGTTCCGTATAGATATTGCTCCGCAGGATGACAACATTATCCAGATGGCGATAATAAGCATCCAGCTCCGTTTTGGTCATCCGGTCCAGTTTCAATCGCTCGCGGGCTTCATGCAAACCCGGAGCGGTGGCGGTATCAGGAATGTCACCTGTGTTCAGGTAGTAAATCCACTCTTCGAGCGGGCTTTTGGCTACTTGGTTAAAGTCATTCACTTTCAGGATATAAAACTCGGGATATAGCTGGCTCACACTGTCCACTTTAAAGGTTTGTTTCTGGAAAGGAGTCAGCTCAAGGATGTCGCCGTCGTGTATTCCCCGGAACTCTGTTTTTCCATGATACACGGTATCCTTCCCACTACCCAAGGCGAAGTATACGATATTGACACTGTACACTTTACGCACCTTGTCGTAGCCTTCACCACGGTTGATGTATTCGGTTACCAGTTTTGAGGTGCCGAACAGCATGCGCTGGAAGTAAGCGTATTCGTTGTTGTTCTGCACTTCAATCAGGATGAGTTCGCCTTTGGAGTCCTCGGCGAGTATGTCCACACGGTTATACTTATCAAATTCATCTTCTTGATTGCTTTCGCTTTCCAGCAGCTTTTGAATCGTGATAGTCTCCTTCAACAGGGTAGTAAGAAAGCCTTCAAGTACCCCGAAATTGGCTTTATTACGCAATAAGCGCTTCATTGCCCAATCGAAACGAATATAATTACTTGCCATAATTTCGTCTCCTCTCTCTTGTTTTGTTTTCATGATAACAAAGGTAAGGGGAAAATGTTGAATTCCAAGCAATAACAAAGGATTTATTCAGTGGATATACCGCAAGGTAAATCTCTCCACCCCCCCAGCCAGGACAAGCCGTTCCCTCAACGCCGGACATCTCACACTCTTTTAGTGATTTTTGAAAGCATATTGGATAAAATTGAAAGAAATAACACGCTGTTTTTGTGACGCAGATAAAAGAGAACCCGTATTTTTGTACTCAATATTGTGACTGGCGGCATATTACTTTTATGTACCTGTTTCGCTGACAGAAAATCCTTTAAACAACAAAAATAATAGTATGAAAAAGCTCCAATCCTTCTTTATCTACATGTTCTTCTCCTTATCCGCCTCGGCAATAGGAACGACCGATTACACTCAAGGACTCTCCATTTGGTTCGACACCCCCAACAACCTGGACGGACAAGCCATCTGGCTGCGTGCTTCCGGATTAAGAGCCAACCCCGACCGGGCATGGGAAAGCCGCTCACTACCCATCGGAAACGGTAGTCTGGGAGCCAACATCTTAGGTTCCATATCCGCCGAGCGAATCACCCTCAACGAAAAAAACCTCTGGAAAGGAGGACCTAATACGGCCAAAGGAGCCGATTACTATTGGAACGTCAACAAACAATCGGCAGAAGTCCTGAAAGAAATCCGACAGGCTTTTCTGGACGGTAACCAAGAGAAGGCAGCCTTACTCACTCAAAAGAACTTCAACGGATTAGCCGCCTATGAAGAAAAGGACGAAACACCGTTCCGATTCGGCTCGTTTACTACTATGGGAGAACTTTACATAGAAACCGGACTTAGTGAAATCAGAATGGACAATTACCGCCGCATCCTGTCACTGGATTCCGCTATGGCAGTGGTGCAGTTTGACAAGGACGGGACGCAGTATCAGCGCAAATACTTCATATCATATCCGGACAGCGTCATGGTGATGAAGTTCACAGCCAGCAAGGCCGGGAAACAGAACCTCATACTCAGCTATTGCCCCAACAGCGAAGCAAAAAGTCATCTCAAGGCAGACGGGAATAATGGACTGGTCTACACCGGAATCCTCAACAATAACGGCATGAAATTTGCCTTCCGCATCAAAGCCATTCACAAGGGGGGAACACTGAAAGCCGAAGATGACCGCCTCATCGTGAAGGATGCCGATGAAGTGGTATTCCTGCTCACAGCAGATACGGACTATAAAATGAACTTCAACCCGGACTTCAAAGATTCAAAAGCTTATGTAGGCAACGACCCCGAACAAACCACACAAGCCATGATGAAGCAAGCCCTACAGAAAGGATATGATGAATTGTACCGGAACCATGAAAACGACTACACCTCCCTTTTCAACCGGGTTCGCCTGCAACTCAATCCGGAGGAAAATAGCCCGAATCTGCCGACTTACCAACGTCTGGCTAATTATAAGAAAGGCATGCCGGACTATCAACTGGAACAATTGTACTATCAGTTCGGCCGCTATCTGCTCATTGCCAGCTCCCGCCCCGGCAATATGCCCGCAAACCTGCAAGGAATATGGCACAACAATCTGGACGGCCCCTGGAGAGTGGATTATCACAATAACATCAACATACAGATGAACTATTGGCCCGCTTGTTCCACTAATCTTTCAGAATGCACCTGGCCTTTGATAGACTTCATTCGTAGCTTGGTGAAACCGGGTGAGAAGACAGCCCAAGCCTATTTCAACGCCCGCGGATGGACTGCCTCCATATCCGCCAACATCTTTGGATTTACAGCGCCTCTGTCCAATGAAGCCATGTCGTGGAACCTGAACCCTACTGCAGGACCTTGGTTAGCCACACATATCTGGGAGTATTACGACTACACCCATGACAAGAAGTTCCTGCAAGAAACAGGATACGAGCTTATCAAAAGCAGCGCCCAATTCACGGTAGACCATCTGTGGCATAAGCCGGACGGAACTTACACTGCCGCCCCTTCCACCTCACCCGAGCACGGGCCGGTAGACGAAGGAGTCACCTTTGCACATGCCGTAGTACGCGAAATACTGCTGGATGCCATCCAGGCAAGCCGCGTGCTTGGAGTAGACGCCAACGAACGTAAAGAATGGGAGAATGTACTGGAAAAGTTAGTTCCCTATCGTATAGGACGTTACGGCCAACTATTGGAATGGTCTTCGGATATAGACGATCCGAAAGATGAACACCGCCACGTCAACCATCTATTCGGACTACATCCGGGACACACCATTTCTCCCGTAACCACCCCCGAACTGGCCCAAGCCGCCAGGGTAGTGCTTGAACACCGCGGAGATGGCGCCACCGGATGGAGTATGGGATGGAAACTCAATCAATGGGCACGGCTTCAAGATGGAAACCATGCTTATAAATTATACGGTAATCTACTGAAGAACGGAACCCTGGACAATCTGTGGGACACGCACGCTCCTTTCCAGATTGATGGAAACTTCGGAGGCACGGCCGGAGTAACCGAGATGCTGTTGCAAAGTCACATGGGATTCATCCAACTGCTTCCCGCCCTTCCGGACGCCTGGAGAAACGGTTCGATAACCGGAATCTGCGCCAAAGGTAATTTTGAGGTCTCCATCTCATGGAAAGAGGGCAAGTTGGAGAAAGCTACATTCCTTTCAAAATCAGGAGCTCCCTGTAAAGTGAAGTACGGAGACGATGAACTCATGTTCAAAACCACAAAAGGCAAGATATATGAGGTGGTCCTAAAGAAAGACCATCTGAAAAAACTCTAAGCCAGAAGATAGTCTAAAGAAAAAAAAACTTACCTTTGTTAGAGTTAATCTGCAACTAAGATGAAAAAAGGATTTCTCACGACACTGGGTCTCACATTTATCATGCAATTGATACTTGTCTATCCTCTTCAGGCAAAGCATTACTACTTCAAGCAAATTTCCGTGAAAGAAGGACTACCATCCAACGTTCGCTGTATCCTGAGAGACGGGCAGGGATTTGTATGGATAGGCACCAGAGCAGGGTTGGGAAAGTTTGACGGACACGAACTTAAGAGATACACACACAAGGCAAACGACCCGAACTCTCTGCCTCACAACCTGATTCATCAAATTGCCGAAGACAAACAGCATAACATCTGGGTACTGACCGAAAAAGGAATTGCCCGCTATCAACGGGAAAGGAATAATTTCACATTTCCTACGGACGAAGACGGGAATTACATCACTGCCTATTCTTTCTGTTCCGTCCCGGAGGGCATCCTGTTCGGAGGTAAAGACAGAATCTATATGTATAGATATGAAGATGACTCTTTCAAACTCTTGCAATATTTCAATGCCAAATCTTTTAAAATCACGGCACTTTGTCCCTGGGACTCCCAAACACTGCTCTGTTGCAGCCGCTGGATGGGATTGTTGCTGGTAGACCTGCAAACCGGAAAGTACAGGCGTCCCCCTTTCGACTGCGGACTGGAAATCATGAGCATGATTGCCGATACGCAGAAAAGAATATGGGTGGCGCCCTACAACGGCGGACTGCATTGTTTCTCGCCAGACGGCAAACCATTATCCACGTATACCACAACCAATTCTTCCCTCAGTAATAACATTGTAGTAAGCCTTGCCGAAAGGGAAGGACAACTATGGATAGGCACAGATGGAGGAGGCATCAACATCCTTGACCCGGAAACCGGGAAAATCTCACAACTGGAGCACATCCCGGGACGGGAAAACTATTCGCTTCCCGCCAACTCCATTCTCTACCTGCACAATGACTATAGCAATAACATGTGGGCAGGAAGCACTTGCAACGGTTTAATCAGCATCCGGGAAGTGTCCATGAAAACCTACACGGATGTGGTTCCCGGCAACGACCGCGGACTAAGCAACAGCACCGTACGGAGCCTTTACCAACAATCGCCCGATAGTATATGGATAGGAACGGACGGAGGAGGCATCAACCTCTTCAATCCGAATTCGGAGAAATTTACATACTATCCTTCCACTTGGGGAGATAAAGTAGCCTATATCACCAACTTTACTCCCGGGAAATTGCTCATATCTCTTTTCTCACAGGGAGTATTTATATTTAACCCCGCAACAGGGGAGAAACAGCCCTTCACCATCATCGACAAAGAAACCACTACACGGCTCTGCAACCGGGGGAAATCCGTCAATTTGTATCGGAACACTCCCAGCACCGTATTGCTTCTGGGTGATCATATCTACCAATATCATCTGAAAGACAAAACATTCAGCATCATCACCGAAGAAGAAGGAAAGGATATCGTAGGCACGCTTGTCCCCTTCAGGCACGACGGGAATCTGACTTATATAAATGACTTCAAACACATCTATGGACTGGACAACCGCACTTCACAACTGAAAACGGTCTTCGAGTGCTACAGGGACACAGTCATCAGTTCCGCCTCTCAGGATAAATACGGACGCTTTTGGATAGGAAGTAATTTCGGACTGATTCACTATGACCCGGTTACGAAAGCGCAAGTACATATTCCTACCAATCTGTTCACTGAAGTCAACATGGTGCTGTGCGACCGGAAAGGAAAAGTTTGGGTAGGCGCTGATAATATGCTTTTTGCCTGGCTCATCAAAGAACAGAAGTTTGTACTTTTCGGCGAGTCGAACGGTGCCATACAGAACGAGTACCTGCCCAATTCACGGCTGGTAAACAAACAGGGAGATGCCTATATAGGCGGGGTGAGGGGATTGCTACGCATCGACGGACAGCTCTTTCTCAATACATCCGAGTCACCGGAACTCCAACTACTGGATGTTATTATCAACGGCGAGTCGGCCAATGAAAAGATATACAAAAGCCCGGTGAAAGTTTCCGTTTCGTGGAACAGCAATATCAACATTCGCATCATGTCCAGAGAAGAAGATATATTTCGGCAAAAAGCATACCGGTATCAGATTGAAGGGCTGAATGACCAATACATCGAACAGTACAGTCCGGAACTGGCTATCCGGTCGCTACCACCGGGCAATTACAAAATCATGGCTTCATGCACCACTAAAGACGGCAGCTGGATTCCCAATCAGGAGATATTGGAATTGATAGTACTTCCTCCCTGGTACCGGACATGGTGGTTCACACTTGGTTGCGCCCTTCTGGTTACAGCCATCATTATCGAGGCTGTGCGCAGGACGTTGAAACGCAACGCAGAAAAGCTGAAGTGGGCCATGAAAGAACATGAAAAACAGACGTACGAGGAGAAAGTACGCTTTCTTATCAACATCAGCCACGAACTGCGCACTCCACTGACATTAATCCACGCTCCACTCTGCCGGATATTGAAATCCCTCTCGCCCGGAGACACTCAATACCTGCCGCTAAAAGGTATCTACCGCCAGTCACAACGCATGAAGAACCTGATTAACATGGTACTCGATGTTCGAAAAATGGAAGTAGGGGAAAGCAAACTGTTCATACAGCCTCATCCGCTCAACCAATGGATTGAGCATATATCGCAAGATTTCATCAGCGAGGGGGATGCGAAGAATATCCATATCCGCTACCAACTCGACCCACAGATAGGCATAGTCAGCTTCGACAAGGACAAGTGCGAAATCATCCTGAGCAACCTGCTTATCAATGCGCTGAAACATAGTCCGCAAGACACGGAAATAACCATTGATTCAGAATTATGCCCCGAAGCAGGAACAGTGCGCATCTCCATCATCGACCAGGGATGCGGATTGCAGCAAGTGGACACGGACAAACTCTTTACCCGCTTCTACCAAGGAACCGGAGAACAGAGTGGAACGGGAATCGGCCTGTCCTATTCCAAAATTCTGGTAGAGCTTCACGGTGGCACCATTGGTGCACGGGACAACCAGGAAGCAGGAGCTACTTTCTTCTTCGAATTGCCGCTGAAACAAGAACCGGAAGAGGTTATCTGCCAGCCGAAAGCATATCTGAATGAACTGATGCTGGACGACAACAGTGAACCCGCCTCTGCTGAGAAGGAAACATTCGATACCACCCCTTACACAGTCCTGGCAGTGGACGATAACCCAGATATGACAGATTTCCTGAAGAAAGTATTAGGAGAATGTTTCAAGCGGGTGATTACTGCCAAAGATGGCGTAGAGGCTATCCAACTTGCCAAGAATCATATTCCGGACATTATTGTCAGCGATGTGATGATGCCCCGTATGAATGGATATGAACTATGCAGAAACATCAAAGAGGACATTACCATCAGCCATATTCCCATTATTCTGCTGACGGCGAAAGACGACAAACAAAGCCAACTGAGCGGCTACAAGAATGGAGCAGATGCTTACCTGACAAAGCCTTTCGAAGTGGAAATGCTCATGGGAATGATTCGTAACCGACTGAAGAACCGGGAATGTATCAAGCAGAGATACATGGATATGGGAGTAATTCCCGCCCCGGAAGAGAGTACGTTCAGCCAGGCTGACGAGACTTTCTTATTAAAAATGAATAAGATTGTCCAGGAAAACTTAAGCAATACGGAACTGGGCATCAAATTGATGTGCAAGGAGATGGGAGTAGGTCGTTCATCGCTTTACAATAAGCTGAAAGCGCTTACCGGCATGGGGGCAAATGAGTATATCAATAAATTCCGGATAGAAAAAGCAATCAAGTTAATAGCCAATACAGATATGACATTTGCTGAGATTGCGGAGGAAACCGGATTCACCACTCCCAGCTATTTCAGTACAGCGTTCAAGCAGTATACAGGGAAGACTCCAACGCAATATAAAGAAAAGAAGAAAGAGATATGAGGCAGTACAAAGTGTCAGAATGATATTGATTTTTCAATTTATTCTCCTACATTTGCAGAGCCCCGTTAGGAAAAAAAGACATGAACCTATACGTAATACAATGAAAAAAAGCCTCTTCCTCCTTTTCCTGTTATCCGTTACCGGTTGCCTCAGAGGGTATTCTGCCTCCCTGCCTTTGGATACTATGCTCGTGCAACTGGACACCCACCTGGCAAACAGCAAGCAATATATCGACCGGAAAGAGAAGCAGATAGCCGAATGGCGACGGAAACTTGGGGAAGCCGTATCCGACGAGAAACGTTACGAAGCCTCCATCCACCTGTTCGACGAATATAAATCCTATAAGTACGACTCAGCCTACATCTACGCCAACAGATCCCTGCACCTGGCAGAGAAACTGCACAACCGGGGATACGTAGCAGAAGCAAACGGAGGAATCGTATTCTGCCTGTTGTCCTCGGGACTGTTCAAAGAAGCTTTCGATGTGATAAGCAGAATTGATATTACAGACGTGTCCCTCTCCAGCCGGATAGCCTGTTACTCCCTGTACAGCCGGTTATACTACGACATTGCTGACTATAACCACGAAGCTCCTTTCCAAAACGAATATATTGAAAAGGGAAGTCTCTATACCGATTCATTGCTAAGGCTTCTTCCCGAAAAATCGCTGAAATGGTGGTACGCCGTAGGACAAAAGCAAATGAAAGAACGACAGTACGATGCTTCCATACATTCATTCATGACACTACTGGAAAGAAAAGATGTAGACCCACATACAGAAGCTATTATTTCGTCCAGTCTGGGCTGGATGTACTACGAGCTCAACGATAAGGAACGTGCTATGATTTACCTGATACGTGCCGCCATCGGAGATATTCGTTCCGCCACCAAAGAAACCACCGCTTTGCGCGTGCTCGCCGGTTTGCTTTACGAACGGGGTGACATCAACCGTGCCAACAACTATGTGCGGCTGGCACTGGAAGACGCCAACTTCTACAATGCCCGCCACCGGAAGATAGAGGTAGGCTCCATTCTGCCCATTATCGAGCAGGATCGTTTCGACATTGTAAAGAAGCAACGGAACGTGCTGATAGGATTTGTCTCCCTTGTATCCCTGCTTTTCATTCTGCTGCTGACCGCTACGCTCATCATCTATAAACAGATGAAAAAGTTGCGCTCTGCCCGTCATACCATCGAAGAACGTAACACACAGTTGCAGCAGACGAACGACCTCCTGTCCGAAGCCAACAACATCAAAGATGAGTACATCGGCTATTCCTTCTATCTCAATTCTGAGTATATAGACAAAATGGAAAGCCTCTACAAGATGATTAACCGGAAGATCGCCGCCCGTCAGTTCGAGGACCTGCGCACCTCGTTCAAAGAGTCCGACCTGAACAAAGAGCGTGATAATATGTATGCGTCTTTCGATGAGACATTCCTGAAGTTATTCCCCGGTTTCATCACTTCCTACAACAACCTCTTCCCTGTCGAAGAGCGTACACGCGGAGATCATGAGAAATCTCTCTCTTCCGAAATGCGCATCTTCGCACTGATACGCTTGGGTATCTGCGAACCGGAACGCATTGCCAAATTCCTGAACTACTCAGTTCACACCATCAATACTTATAAGACTCGCGTGAAAAACAAATCGCTTGTTCCAAACGAGTTGTTTGAACCCAAGATTATGGAGATTGCCTCCGTGACGCCGCAATAGATTGAGACACCAAGCACTAAGGGAAATAGAAAAAAAGAAGGAAAAAGAAGAATATTTCCCTTATACAAACCCACCTTTAAAAAAACCGTTACATACTGATAACAAGCGATTTGCTAAAATACAAAGCCCAAAAAGCATTATACAATTCCTATTTATTTTCACTTTCCCCTCCAAACCCTGTAGCTTTGCAATGTCAACCGGAAGAAACCCTTCCCTCGACCAATGCATTGCTTTAGAGAGTTAACCTATTTATTTATTCACTTAAAAAAACTACAACCTATGAAAGCATTGAAACCTTTGTATGCTTTACTACTACTGTCGTTGATGACCGGTGCCCTATTTACCGCCTGCAACGATACTGAGGATGGTTCCTACGTAGAACCTATCACTCTTTACGAAAAACTGCAGGGAACATGGAGCCTGCGCACTCTGCAACAAGTGGACGAAGCCGGAAAAGCAAGCGGTGCCAAGTACACCACCATGGATCTTACCCAAAGCTTTGATTTCACCACCTTCAAGCTCAATCTGCAACTCGATGAGAGCCGACGCCCTACAACTTTCCAGGTAAGTGGAGATGCCCCCGCCCTGTTCCCCACCAACGGATACTGGGAACTGAGCAACGATTTCTACAATACCGACGGATCTCCAACCGTAATGTATCTGTATTCTGACGCCTCAAAAAGTCAGAAAACAGGTCAACTGACTGTTTCGTCAGTGCCCGGTTCCACTGCTATTCTGGGACTGAAGCTGACACGCTCAGCCAAAGGAAAAGTATTCATATCATATAATTATGAACTGGCGCCTGCTGCCAAATAAGGAAGGAGAAACACATTATGAAAAGTAAATTAATGGCTTTAATAGCTTTAGTATGGATGATGCTCCCGGGCACCGCCTCTGCCGAATATGTAAGTAATACGCTCCCCCAGTTTTGGACAGTACCTGCCATATATGCTTTTGATGAAGAAGTAACCTGGTACTTCGATGTGTCCGGACTCGGATTCGAAGAAGGGCTGGACCTCTATCTATGGGCATGGGAACCCAGCGAACCCGATGCGGGCAACCGCGATAATTCTTCCGACTTCGCCAAACTGGAGTACGTGGGAAAAGGTATCTACAAAAAGACACTCATACCTACCGTGTACTTCAACTGCGACCTTGCTAAATTCAACGATTTCCCGGGCTTCTGGATGCAACTGAAAGAGAAGCACGACGGACTCTGCACCAAAGAATTCGCCATGTCCGATCCACGCCAGACACTGAAAGAGTTCAAAGAATCGGGAAAGGCCAATATGTTCTATCCGCAGCAGTTCGGCAACAACGATGAAGTAACCATCCTGGTGAACGCCTCCGTACTGACGGCAAACGATCTGCCCTTCGCCGGTCAGGAATTCGAATCCATACACCTGGTGTCGGGACTGAATGGTTGGGATCATAAAGTGGACGGCGAAATGTACAAGCCTGAAATCGTGGAAAAAACCAGACTCTCCTCTTTGGGCGACGGACTGTACAAGATTTCACTGATCCCCACGGATTATTGGGGCATAGATGAGTTCTACGAAATGGAAACGATACAATATTTCTTCATCTCGCACAACCCCGACTGGGGCTTGAAGAGTCCCGATGATGAATACAAGGTGGACGCCACAGCCCTGACGCCGGAATTCTTCTTCTTCCCGCAACAATTCACGCAGCATGACATCCTCACGCTGATACGCATCAACAACGAAAAGAGCAGCCGGGGACTGGAATATACGATTACAGCGGGCAGCAAGACCATCACCGGTGAGTTTGAAGGAACACTGGCCGAACGCCTTGCCCACGTCAACCTGCTGAAAGAACTGGCGGGGGAAAACGGTGTAGACAAGATCACCGTGAAAGTAAGCCATAAGAACGGTGCAGAAATAGTGAACACCACCATCCCATTGGTATCCCTGTCGGAAGTCGAATAAATAATTAATCATACAAGAACCATGAAAAATAAATATATAAATCATATTTGTTTCCTGCTCGTATTCTTCACTCTCGCAGGATTCGGACAAAGTGCATGGGCACAGACCATCACTGCCAGCGGTAAGGTATTGGACAGAAACCAGGAGCCTCTGATCGGAGCCAATGTAAAGGTACTGGACACAGCCACGGGCACTATCACCAATCCGGACGGTCACTTCACACTGGAATGTCCCAAAGGCAGCATACTGGAAGTTTCGTTCATCGGCTACGTGTCACAAAAGGTGGCTGCCGGACAGGACCTGACCATCGTGCTGGAAGAAGATGCCATCACCTTGCAGGAGACGGTCATCGTTGGCATAGGTTACGGCACCATGCGTAAATCGGACCTTACCGGAGCCATTGCTTCCGTCAGCCAGAAAGATATGAAACAGGGCATCATCACCAGTGCAGAGCAACTGCTGCAAGGTAAAATTGCCGGTTTATCGGTAGTGCAAAGTTCCGGTGACCCTACGGTAGGCGCATCCATCCGTTTGCGTGGCGGTACTTCCCTTTCCGCTTCCAACTCTCCACTCGTAGTAGTGGACGGCATTCCCGGTGTGGATTTCAATACCGTACAACCTTCTGAGATTGTTTCTATCGACGTATTGAAGGATGCTTCCGCCGCAGCTATCTACGGTTCGCGCGGAGCCAACGGTGTTATCATCGTTACCACCAATCGCGCTTCTTCAGATGTAGAGCGTAAAAGCATCGAATACAACGGCTATGTTGCCATCAGCTCCGCAGCCAACAATCTGGACCTGCTTTCCGCCAACCAGTGGAGGGCTTATGTTCGCGACAACAACATAGCCTCCGCCACCGATTACGGAGGTGACACCAACTGGCAGAAAGAAATACAGCGCACAGCTATCTCACACTCCCACAATGTATTTTTCAGTAGCACCCGCAAGAATAGCGGATACCGTGCTTCGGTAACCTACCAGCACAATCAGGGTATCATCAAGCGCAATGACCTGGACCGCCTTACCGGCAGCCTTTCCGCCTTCCAGAACGGCTGGAACGGACGTTTGCGCCTTGAAGCCGGCGTCAGTGGCAACTTCGACAAATGGAATCCTATCGATAACCGCATCTTCGAGCGTTCACTGAACCTGAACCCTACCCTGCCCGTAAGAGACAAGAACGGCAGCTTCACCAACATCGGCGGTACGCTGAACGAGAACCCCGTAGAAATATTGACCAACCGCGAAGACGACAGCTCACGCCACCGCTTCCTGGGCTACGGAAAGATAGAGTTGGACCTGGTGAAAGGATTGAAAGCTGTTGCCAACGGTTCGTATGAGTACAACTCCCTGCAAGGGCGACTCTACAAACCCACGTATGCCATGATGGAAGGCAAAACAGAGAAAGGATGGGGACAGCGCACCTTAGCCGAATATACCAACAAACAGATTGAAGCCTATCTGAACTACGACCTGGAGTTCGCCGGAATTCACAGGTTGAACGCAATGGCCGGTTACTCTTACCTCGACAATACATACGAAGGATTCGGCTCCACCCGCAGCGGTTTCGACACGGATGCATTCCTGTACAACAACCTGGCCGCCGGTTCCGACTACCGTGCAGGAGACGTCTACTCTTACAAAGGCAACTCGAAACTGGTTTCCTTCTTCGGGCGCGTCAACTACAACCTGATGGGCAAGTACATGCTCACCGCCACCCTGCGCCGCGACGGTTCCTCGCGCTTCGGCGAAAACCACAAATGGGGTATGTTCCCCTCCGTATCCTTGGCATGGCGTATCTCCGACGAAGCATTCATGCAAGGCACTTCTTCCTGGCTGAACAACCTGAAACTACGTGCAGGCTACGGAGTAACCGGTAATCAGGATGGCATCGGCGAATACAAATCTCTGGCTATCCTCTCGGCGAACGGTGCTTCTTATTATGATGCGGCTACAGGTGTATGGAAGAAATCATATACCCCGACGCAGAACGTCAACCCCGACCTGAAATGGGAATCGACCGCACAGTTCAACGTTGGTATCGACTTCGGCATCTTCAACCGCATCAACGGTACCATCGAAGCGTATCACAAGAAAACGAGTGACTTGCTGTGGACTTACCCCGTACCGCAACCGCCTTATCTGGTAGGTACCATGCTTGCCAACGTGGGCGACCTGGTGAACAAAGGAATCGAAGTCAGCCTGAGTGCCAGTATCCTGCGGCAAAAGGACCTGACGCTGGATGCGAACCTGACCTTTGCCTATAACGAACAGGAAATCACCAAACTGTCCAACAGTGACTATCAGGCTGTAGGCTTGAAATCGGGTTCACTGCATGGCCTGCCCGGTATGTCGGGCATGTACTCGCAGATTATCAAAGAAGGATATCCCGCCGGTGCCTTCTACGGCCCCAAATGCAACGGACTGAACGAAAACGGTGAATATATCCTGGAGACGGACGAAACCGGAAAACCCATTGAACAATACCTGGGCAGCGCCCAGCCCAAGTTCAACCTCGGTTTCGGCATGAACATGGCTTACAAAGATTTCGACTTCGCTTTCTCCGGCTATGGCATGTTCGGACAAAAGGTACTGAACGCTACTGCCATCAGCATGAGCAGTCCTACCCGCCTTCCCGCCCAGAACGTTACGGACGACTTCTTGAAAAGCGGAATCCAGAGCACTCCCGTATACTCTGACTACTGGATTGAGAGCGGTTCATTCTTCCGCTTGCAATCCGTGACACTGGGGTATACCCTCCCGGGAATCAAGAAAATCGGTCTGGAAAAGATACGCGTCTACGTAACCGGTGAAAATCTCTTTGTCATAACCGGCTACAGCGGCATCGACCCTGAAGTGAACATGAGCGGTCTGGATGCTCCGGGTATCGACCGTTTCGATAGTTATCCACGTCCCCGCACTTTCTCACTGGGACTCAATATTTCCTTTTAATCTGACTAAATAAATGACGATTATGAAAAATAGAATCATATCAGCCTTTCTGATTTCATCGCTTGCCCTGGGTGCCTGCACCGATCTGAGCGAAACTCTTTATGACAAGGTATCCATGGACGAATACGGACAAACTCCTGCGGAGGTAAAAACCATTGTATCTGGCGCTTACTCCACGTTGCGCGGATTCGATTCGAGCAACGGAGGTGTCAATTGCTATCCGTGCAGCGAGTACGTGTTCTTCATGCTGGAATGCGCCTCTGATGAAGCCTGCGTTCCCACCCGCGATACCGGTGACTGGGACGATGCCGGGCAATATCGCGAAATACAATATCACCAATGGACCGCCAACAGCACACTGGTGCTGTCATTATGGAACTATGCCTTCCAGGGTATCGGCAATGTGAATGCCATCATCTACCAAGTAGATAGTTCGGCACTGACAGACGAGGCAAAAGCCACCGTAAAGGCCGAACTCCGCGGATTGCGGGCCTATTATTACTATCAGATGCTCGACCAGTTCGGCAGTGTGCCCATCGTAACGGACTATACGCAGAAGGAACTCCCAAAACTGTCCACACGCCAGGAAGTATTCAATTTTGTAGAAAAGGAGTTGAAGGAAATCCTCCCGTTGCTACCCAGCGGAGCCGTCTATGCCACCTTCAACCAAAACGTAGGCTACACGCTGTTGGCACGCCTCTATCTAAATGCGGAAGTGTACACAGGTACACCGCGTTGGCAGGAATGTCTTGATGCCTGCGATAAGGTGAGCGGCTACTCTCTGGAAACCGATTACTTCGCAAACTTTGCACAGGACAATGAAAAATCAAAGGAAATCATCTTTGCCATTCCTTACGACCATAAAGAAGGTACAGTAGGAAACTATCTGGCATCCATGACTTTCGAATACAACCAGACTTGGGCTTTCTCCATCGACGGCAGTTATCCCTGGTGCGGAAACGGTATCTCCGCACAGCCGGGCGTATATTCCTCATTCGATGAAACGGACATCCGCCGTAAGTCTCTCATGGTAGGACAACAGTACAATATGGCTACCGGTGCACCGCTAAGTTGCCAGAAAGACGGTACTCCACTGAATTATACCGAAGAGATAGAGCCTTACGAAAAAGCCCCGCAAGCTGCCGGTGCCCGCCTCAACAAGTACGCTTGGAAGACGGATGACATCTGGGAACGCGATAATGACTGGGTGCTGATGCGCTATGCCGAAATCTTGCTGATGAGGGCCGAAGCCAACTTCCGCCTGGGATTCGACGGCAACGCATTGCTATTGGTGAACCAGCTTCGCGGCCGTGCCCAAGTGGCACCATTGGCGGCAGTGACGGAAGAAGACCTGGATAAAGAGTGGTTGCATGAGTTCGTATTCGAAGGTTTGCGCCGGACGGTGAACATTCGCTTCGGTACCTATTTCCAGCCTTGGTGGAACAAGGATGCGACTCCTACTTACAAAGGAGTATTCCCCATTCCTCAATCAGTGCTCGACAAGAATCCGAATCTGAAACAGAATCCGGATTATCTATAAGGACCTAATAAAACGAACTGTCATGAAGCTGATAAAAGCCATTATATCCATTATTTGTTGCCTCCTGCTCCTGCCCGGAGCAGGTGCTTGCAGCAGCGGAAACGATTCTCCCAGTAACGGTGGCGGAGAACCCGTCCTGCCCGGAACGCTGGACCCCGTGGCCGTGACCAAGACGAACCCCATAAAGCTATACGTGCACTATATGCCGTGGTTTGAAGACCCCGCCAGCAACAACGGCACATGGGGACAACACTGGACCATGAGCAACTGCAACCCGGACAAAGTGAACAGCAACGGAAAACGGGAAATAGCTTCCCGTTACTACCCGCTCATCGGCCCGTATGCCTCCAGTGATACCGACGTGCTGAACTACCACCTCCTGCTGATGAAGTATTCCGGCATAGACGGAATACTGGTTGATTGGTACGGCATCCAGGACAAATGGGACTACCCCGCCAACAAGCGGAATACGGAAGCGCTCGTCAAAGCCGTGGAACGTGCCGGACTGGAGTTCGCCATCGTCTACGAAGACCAGACCTTGAAGGACCTGAGCAAACAGGGACAACTGACTCAAGCCAAGCAAGACCTGAAATATCTGGAAAACAGCTTCTTCAGCAAGGACTGCTACATCCGGATAAACAGCAAACCGCTGCTGATGACCTTCGGCCCGCAAACCATACAAACCCCTGAAGAATGGAACGACGTGCTGGGAAGCCTGAAAACCCGCCCCACTTTCCTTACGCTCTACACATTCTCAGCCAGTACGGCCAACAACAGCCAGTACACGAATGCCGCCGGAGAATATCTGTGGGTAGACGCGCAACCAGAAAAGGCCTATGAGCAAAAAGACAAGTTCAACGTGTTTATGGGAGGTGCCATGCCCGGCTTTGATGCCTACTATAAAGAAGGCGGATGGGGAGACAATCCCCACGTGAAGGTAGACTCCGAAGACGGCGCCCTCTTCACCCGCCAACTGGAAGCCGCCCGAACCGCCGGACTGGACCATCTGCAACTAATCACCTGGAACGACTTTGGCGAAGGTACTAACATCGAACCTACGCAAGAATGGGAATACCGCTATCTGACCGCCCTGCAACAGTTTGCCGGCGTCACTTATAGCGAGAGTGTACTGAAAGACGTGTACCGCTGGTACGTGCTGGAAAAAGAGTATGCCAAGGATGCGGCGGCACAGAAGATTCTGTCGCAAGCCTTCTACTACTTCGTATCCCTGCAAGCGGACAAAGCCCAACAACTGATGAATGAACTGAAGAAATAACTGATGAATATGAGAACAGACCTGTTATATACATTATTAGCCACATGGCTATGCCTCGCCTTCGGCGCATGCACTACGGATAAACCGTCCCTCCTCCAATCACCCGACGGGCAAATCCGCCTGACAGCCGGACTGGAGAACGGAAGGCCTTACTACACCGTGAAGCGGGGAACAGAACCCGTCATCAACCAATCTTTCCTCGGCTTTAAACTGGAGGGAGGGAACTTCGACGGAAATTTCCGCATCCTCAACGTTAGGCATGACTCACTGGATGAAACCTGGAAACAACCTTGGGGTGAAGAAGTGGAAGTGAGGAATCACTACAACGAACTGACACTGGAACTGGAAGAGAAGAGCAACCTTCACCGCCGGCTTTCCATCGTCTTCAGAGCGTTCGACGACGGAGTGGGCTTCCGCTACGTATTTCCCGAACAGAAAAGTCTGAAACAATTCGTCATCCTGGACGAGCAAACAGAATTCAACCTGCCATGGGACGCCCCCACCTGGAGTATCCCGACAAACGGAACCAAATACTACGAGGCACTGTATGAATCTTCTCCCGTCAGCAGCAAGGACACGGTTTCCACACCGGTGACGATAGAAGCCAATGACAGCCTTTACATCGTTCTGCACGAAGCGAACCTGACCGACTATGCCAGTCTGAACCTGACGCCGGACTCGGAAATCCCTACCACGCTGCGTGCAGCACTCACTCCGTGGTCTACAGGTGAGAAGGTATTTGCCACCGCGCCTTTCGCCAGCCCCTGGCGGACGATTATCGTAGGAAAAAAACCGGGCGACCTTATCCTCTCCCGCCTGATGCTGAACCTGAACGAACCCTGCAAGCTGGAAGATACGTCGTGGATAGAACCGGGCCGTTACATCGGCATCTGGTGGGGTATGCACATGGAGAAATACACTTGGGCACAAGGTCCCAAACATGGTGCTACTACCCGGAACACCATGCGCCACATAGACTTTGCCGCCCGGAACGGATTCAGCGGTGTACTGGTGGAAGGCTGGAACTACGGCTGGGACAGTGACTGGACGGTTGAAGGAGATAAATTCAGCTTCACCCGCCCCTATCCGGACTATGACCTGAAGAAACTGGCCGAGTATGCCCGTGAGAAAGGTGTGCGCCTGATAGCTCATAACGAAACCGGCGGCGCGGCCACCAACTACGAGCAGCAACTAGACAGTGCTTACGCCCTGTATCGTTCACTCGGTATCAATGCCGTAAAGACGGGATATGTCAACCCACAGCTTGACGGCAAGGAACTGCAACACAGCCAATATGGTGTACGCCACTACCGCAAAGTTATAGAGACGGCTGCCCGCTACGGTATCATGGTGGACAACCACGAACCGGCCATGCCCAGCGGTCTGCAACGTACCTACCCCAACCTGATGACCCAGGAAGGAGTACGCGGACAGGAATATGATGCCTGGTCAGCCGACGGAGGTAATCCGCCCGAACATACCTGCATCATCCCCTTCACCCGCGGACTTGCCGGGCCGATGGACTTCACGCCGGGAACGTTCAACTTCAGCAACCCCGTCTTTCCCGGCACACAGGTACAGACCACGATTGCCAAGCAACTGGCACTGAGTGTAATTCTGTTCAGCCCGCTTCAAATGGCATCGGATATGATAGAGAACTATGAAGGAAGACCGGAGTTCTCATTCATTACATCCTGCCCCACCACGTGGGCAAAGACGGTGATACCTGATGCAAAAATAGGTGAGTACGTGACCATCGCCCGTAAGGACCGGAATAGCGAAGATTGGTTTGTAGGCTGTATCACCAACCGGAAGACACGGAACATGGAACTGCCTCTGGACTTTCTGGATGACCACACCACTTATAAAGCAACTCTTTATCTGGATGGTGATAAGGCGGACTATAAGACAAACCCTTATCCGGTAAACATCATACAACAAGAAGTGAATGCGGATACGGTGTTGAAATTACCTCTCGCACGAGGCGGTGGAGCGGCGATAAGGATAGAGAAGATGTAGAGCCTTTCACCACAGAGTAACAAAGAGTTTCACGGAGTTAAAATTAGAGAAATAAAACTCCGTGAAACTCTTTGTTACTCTGTGGTGAGACTCCATTTCCATACCTATTTCCTCTTCTTTCCCTTCTTCCCCGCCATCAGGTGTTCCTTCTTCACCTCGAACGAATAGCTACCGGGAAGAAGCTTCAAGACTACCTGCCCGCTTCCTTCACCAATATATTCTATTCCTTTGCATTTCCGGATCAGTTTTTCCCCTTCGCGGACATCTCTCAACGATGCAGCCGGCAGATACAGCGTAGCCGTAGTATTTCCGGGCACCGTGAAAGTATAACGAATCATGCCTCTTTCCTCTCTCCAACCACTTTCAATACGTCCGTACATCGAATCATAATATCCCCGGGCATACTTCATCTTTCCGGTCGGATCGGGCATCGGCTTCAGAATGAACTGTTTGAAACCGGGATAAGCCTCATCACGCTGTATTCCTAAAGAATAATTGTACATCCAGGCACCCACGGCACCAAAAGAATAATGATTGAAAGAGTTCATGCGATTGTTACCACCGAAACCATCCGTGTGAGTGTAAGAGTTCAGACGTTCCCAAATGGTAGTCGCTCCCTGTTCCACGGAATAAAGCCACGAAGGATAATCAGTCTGTTGAAGCAGCCTGTAAGCCAGATCGTTCAGCCCGTAATCGGATAAAGCCTTACTGATCCATGCCGTACCGATGAAACCGGTCATAAGAGAGTAAGAAGGACACAGGCGGCCTCTATCAGTGGTATTCTCCCGTCTGACTGTCTCCGCAAGATTAGCAATCACCTTATTACGGTTCTCTTCATCGATAATGCCGAAAGCCAATGGAAGCACATACGAAGTCTGTATATCGACTGGTTGCCCCTTCTTGTCAGGGATGAAAGCGGAGAATATCGTTTTTCCGCTTTCCGGCTCTATATAAGTCTTATTGAAGAAATCCCTCCGGGCGGCATGCAAGTCGCGGAACCATGCGGCATCGGACGTCTTACCCAAAGCCGCCGCTATCTTTGTCATCAATTCCAGGTCGTGGATGAAATAGGCTTCCCATACCAGGGACTTATCATTCTTCTCATCCTCCAATCCTAACCAGTCACACAGGTCACCCCATGAACGGGTCTGCACGATCAGATTGGTTTCCGTCTCAATCGTTTGGTCAATGATATATTGAATATAGCGCTTCATGGCAGTGTAGTGCTCGCTCAGCAGTGCGGTATCTCCGTATTGCTGGTAGCACTCCCAGGGAACCGTAATTCCGGCACTGCCCCACAGCATACCACCGAAACCACCACCTAATGGGGCGATATCCGGGAAGCGTCCGTCCGTCCGCTGCACATCGCGCATGGCACGCATATGACGGCGCAGGAACTGCGGTACATCCGCCAGATAAGTGGCGGTACGGGAGAAGACGGAGATATCCCCACTCCACCCCAAGCGCTCATTGCGTTGCGGACAGTCCGTAGGAATGGAAAGGAAGTTGCCGTAAGAAGACCAGGTGATATTCTTCCACAGCTGGTTCACCCGTGCATTGGAAGTTTCGTAGTGAGAAGCCAGTTCGTGTATAGAGCTTAGCACTATCCCTTTCACGGATTCCACAGGCAAGGGTTTGTCAATACCCGTTATCTCTATAAAGCGGTAGCCATGATAGGTGAAACGGGGAGAGATGGTTTCCTGCCCGCCTTTGGCGATATAAATATCCTGAGCCATAGCGGCACGGATATTCTCCAGCATAATCATGCCGATGTTTCCCTCGTATTCCGGCAAATCGGGATATTTCACTTCCGCAAAGCGCAGAGTGATTTCCGTTCCGGGCTGCATGCCCGACAAACTGATACGGGGGACTCCTACCATATTCTGCCCCATGTCGTACACAAACACACCGGGGCGGACTTCTTCTACTGAAAGAGCCGTCAGTTCATTGATTTGTTTCACCGTCTGGCCGAATTGCCCGATAAGTTCAAAACCGGAATAATCGTTCACCCACGGCATATTCGGATTTCCCGCCGTACTGATATGTCCTTTCAAAGCAACCTCATGAGCCGGTTTCCAGGCAGATGCATCATAAGATGCCGTGCTCCAGCCTTCCACTGCCGGTTCTCTTAAAGCATCATACACTTCGCCCTGAAAGAAACTGCCGTAAGCAACGGGGCCTTTGCCGAAATACTGCCAGGACAAAGGATCGGTCACCACAACATTGGTCCTACCGTCCGCATACGTGATAACCAATTTTGCCAATAAAGACTGGCGATCACCGAAGAAGTTCCAGTTATCTCCCGTAAAAGTAGCGCCACCGCTCCACCAGCCTTCTGCCAGCAAAGCACCCAGGGCATTTCTGCCGGAATGGACGTACTTTGTCACATCAAACGTCTGGTACAGATGAGTTTTGTTATACTGGGTAACTCCGGGATTAAAATAATCATCCCCTACACGCTCACCATTGAGATAGACCTCATAAATGCCACGTGAAGTAACATACAGGCGGGCTTTTACAATCTCCGCATCGGGAGAAGAGAAGACCGTACGAAGCATCGGTGCGGAGTTTCCTTCGGGAGTAAATATAGCAAGAACGCCGGAAGCTCCGCCGACTATCCGGCTATTTCCTTCCCGGCAAGTAGCAATCACGTTCGAAGGACTTCTGAAGTTGGCAATCTCCATCTTCGGGAAAGTAACGGATTGCCCGGCGGGAACATCAAAGCCAATGTCGCCCACTACCGGGAAAGCGATGAAATCACCTCCCTGCCCCAACGGATTCAGATTTATCCAACCAAGCTCTTCAGCATTATCCACGTAGAATCTTGTAAAACCCAGATCAGAAGTAAGGTTCACCGTATGCAGGTCATACCTATTACTTTCATTAATCAATGCCAGGGAGATGGGAAAGCTCTTGAAAGGAACATCTTTCCGGTCGTTCGGATGGTATCCTACACGATATACATTCAACATCGCCTCTTTACCCGAAGCAAGCGAATCCAAGTCCAGTTCTATTTTTATGTAAGACTCATCTTTCCCGTTCTGTAACTGATACAGATTCTTATTCTTATTCATCAGGCGCTTATCATTCGCTCCGTAAACAAAGCCTGCACGAGTACTCTTTGTCTCTTTATCCAACCGGAGTGCAACGTTCAGCCTGAACACCGGAAGATAGTGGGAATAGAGCACCATGTCTTCATCTCCGCCACCTATCCACTTCGCATCACTCCATCCCTCATACGGATTGGCTTTACTCATTAGTCCCGTTTCAAACCAAGAGGTCGAGGAAGATTGCTCACCCTTCTGGTTCCATACGTTTACCGTCCAGAAATAGCAGGTAGTGGGTTGCAGGGGAGCACCGGCATATTCAATGTTCAGCGACAGGTCACTCGACACTCTTCCGCTGTCCCATACCGTTTGTCCCGCTTCGTCAGTCACCGTTATCTGATAGGCTTTCTGCGAATACCCCCTTTCGGTATTCTGCATTACCATCTGCCAACTGAAGCGGGGCTTTTCCACATCTATACCCAATGGCATTTCGGCATATTCCACTTTAAGCTTTTCAATAGATACAGAATGTTCCGTAGCCGCATACAACAGAGCAGGGCAGGAAAGACAGATAAGCAAAACAGATAAAATGTGAATTCTACATCTTTTCATACGTGATGTTTTTGGGGTTATAAAGAGATTAGGCAAGCAAAGATAATAAACTTGCCCAATCTCTTCATTATGAGACACTCATTTTATTACTGACCGGATGCTATTTGCTCTTCTTGTGAAGTAATAGGGGTTTCATTCAATTATAAGTGATCTATTTATTAGGTTCAACGCTCCAAGAACCATATGCCTCCCCCCCTTACTGGTAGCTCAAAAAAACATTCTCGACTTCCCTCCTCTGTAAGAGGAAAAAAGTCGAGATGTTTTTGTTTATATTGCCTATTTCAAACAATACTTTTGGGTTACATAAATCTTGTGCTGTAATCGTATATCCTGACTAGAACTGCCAATCATCAGCGAAAAACTTCCAGGCTCCACAACCCATTCATCATCCTGCATATATAACATCATAGACTTTTTATTCAGCGTAAATGTAACGATCTGAGATTCGCCTGCCTCCAAATGTATTCGTTCAAAAGCACGTAACTGCTTTGCTGGAGTTGTATAACTACTTACATCATCACAAATATAAAGCTGCACAACCTCATCTCCGGATTTCTGTCCAGCATTGACGATCTTCACCCTAATATTTACAGTACAATCATCTGTTGTCTCATTTAATGTCACTTCCATATCCGAGTATTCAAAAGAAGTATAGCTCAATCCATATCCGAAACAATAGCGTGGCACTCCAACCTCTTCAAGATATTTATTGCGGTTTCCTGTTCTCTTCGGATTATAATATACAGGGAGTTGTCCAACAGAACGGGGTATCGAAATACTTAGTCGTCCTCCGGGGTTATAGTCTCCAAAAAGAACATCAGCTAAAGCATTGCCCCCCTGCATACCAGGATACCAAGCATCAATAATGGCATCGACTTCTTGAATTATACCTTCTAAAAGTAAAGGACGCCCTTTTATCAATACTAATATTATTGGCTTTCCCAATTTCTTAATTTCTTGAATAAGTTCCAACTGCAAGCCCATAAGATTAAGCGTCGCTCTATCATACCCTTCTCCACTTTCCATATCACTGATTAAATTAGCAGATACTTTTGCTGCACCTGTTTCTTCATATTCAGATGAAAAATCGCGCGCACTGGATCCTCCCATAACCATAATAACAACATCTGCGGAAGCCGCTGCATTCAAAGCGTCACGAATGCCGATACGGCTGGTGTCACGTATAGCGCAACCTTTTGCATAAATCACATCTTCATTATCAACCTTATTCTTAATGCCTTCGAGAACTGTAACTACCGAAGCTGTAGTCTGCGGTGCAGTATAATCTCCCAGCATATTATATATATTGTCTGCATTTGGACCAATTACAGCAATTTTCTTACTACAGTTTTTCTTTAAAGGCAAAATATTATTCCGATTTTTTAATAAAACAATAGATTGACGCGCTACTTCTCGTGCCAGTTCCAAATGTTCAGAATTTGCCACCATTTCCGGAGCTGCCTTTTCGTCAACAAAGGGATTATCAAAGAGACCCATTCTAAATTTAAGTCTCAGGATTCGACTAACCGATTGATCTAATACTGCCGGAGATACATCTCCCTTTTTCACTGCTTCACCTAATTGATCACCGTATACATTCATTCCCAAATCATTATCCAAACCTGCATTTACAGCTTTCACAGCTGCTTCATAATCGCTGGCAGCTACGCCATGCTCTCTTAATCTTCCAATGGAACGAAGATCGGAAATAGTAAATCCTTGAAAACCCCACCTATTTCTTAAGACTTTGGTAAGTAGGTGGTAGTTAGCAGTAGAAGGGATCCCATCAATTTCATTGTATGAACTCATCACTGATAATGCTCCTGCATTTATCGCCTCTCGGAAAGGAGGCAAAATAGCTTCTTCCATTTCACGCATACCCACATGAGCGCTAGCCCCATTATGACCTCCTTCGGTCCATCCATAAGATGCAAAGTGTTTCAAAGTAGAAAGAAGACTTTCTCCGGGGTTAAAGTTATCCCCCTGAAAACCGCGTACAAGCGCTTCTCCCATTTTGCCTATGAGAAACGGATCTTCGCCATACGTCTCTTCAACCCGCGACCAACGTGGGTCACGCGCCAAGTCAAGTACTGGACCATAACCGATATGAGCTCCTTGTGCTCTTGCCTCTTTGGCTACGGCACGTCCCATTTGTTCTATCAATTTGAGGTTCCAAGTACTAGATTGCCCTATAGATGTCGGGAAGACAGTTGTACCAATGGCCATGTGACCATGAGGACATTCTTCCGCAAGGAAAAGAGGAATACCCAAACGGGTATTTTCAATCACATATCGTTGAAGCTTATTAACCGCTTTAGGAGCCAAAGTTGGATTAAGCCCAGTTTTCAAAGTACGCTGTGTCCAAGGATCCGCACGCATAAATCCCCACAACGAACCAATATGATATTTATCAAGTTCTTCCGTTAATCTTTTTGTTAATCGGACATCATCCCCCACGCGCTCATACATGTGCCAACCCAAAGAAGTCAACATCTGCCCAACCTTTTCTTCTAGTGTCATTTGCGAAAGGATGTCCTCTACACGGGATTCTATGTCTAAAGTAGGATTCTCGTATATATCCATTTTCCCATTTTTGTTCAGATCATAGAACAATATATTTGTTTTCTTATCCTTGACAAGCTTAGCGGTTTCCTTTCCCTTTGCATAAAACGGAAAAAAAACAAGCAATACAAATATGATATTAGCTAGTTTCATTCTCACCATATTATTTCTATCATTTAGTCTTGCTATTAAAGCCGAAAATAGATTTCACTTCATAGCAATCGTATTTATTGAATTGATTACAGCAACTGTCCCATCTCCTTTAATCTAATCCTAAGCCGAGTTACGTCTATACTATGCACATCAATAGTGCCGGTCTTATAAATTAATCCGGCCGCCATCCCTACAGCTTCACCCGTTACTAAAGCAGGAGGCATGACCCGTAAGCTACCATGAGCATAATGATCAGTTGATATACACCGTCCAGCAACAAATACGTTCTTTAATCCGACAGGCAACAAGCAACGTAGAGGAATACCATGCGATTCTCCTTTCCCATATTTCGGATATTTTGTCGCATCTTCCTTGTGTACGTCAATATAATAAGAATTACGCCCAATTCCATCCTCAAATTCCTTACGGTCCAGCCAATCCTCTAACGTGAAAGTATAATCACATTTTATTCGCCTACTTTCTCTTACCCCCATTAATGCTGCTGTCGCAGCCAAGTAGGAAGAAGCAAACGTTTTCGGTTCATACTCAGCTAATCCTTCCTGAAATTGCCGTGCAATTTTTCTCCCAGTTATCATCGCAGATGAAAGAGAAGCGGGATCAATACTATTAACCTTCACGTGCCCAGCATTAAAAGCCAGATATCCCGGTCCTGCATATTTATCATTAATATGATAATCTTTAATAAGATTGTACTTACCAGATTCAATTATTTTAAAAATGGGGCTATCCTTCTTACTGGATTGAACAGTCCCTATCAATGAAAATTCATAGGGATCAATATTTGATAAAGCAAAACACAAAGAACCTTCTTGTACAGCCCCTTTATCATCTCCCATATCAAAGTCTGCTCCTGCCCAAACTGCCAGGTCCCCATCCCCCGTGCAATCAATGAATAGTTTGGCCTTGTAAGCTGTTAGTCCTGCTTTGTTTGCAACGATAATAGCATCAACCATCTCCTTATTTTTCATTTCTACAGCTGCCATGTTAGAAAAGAACAATACAGAAACTCCTTGTGACATAACCAGGTCATCATAAACCACTTTTAAATATTCTGTATTGATAGGAACCCAATCATAGCCTCTTGCGTGAGGAACTCCTTTTTTAGCTTCCATAAAAACCTTTTCAGCAATTCCTTTATATATAATCTTTTCTTTATCGGTAAACGGACACCATGCATTCAGCAAACCGGAAGTTCCCATCCCTCCCAATGCTCCGGTACTTTCAATAATTAGAACTTTAGCACCTTCACGGGCAGCAGCTGTCGCCGCCGCACATCCTGCAGGACCACCACCCACAACTATCACATCCCACTGATTATTTACTTTTATTTTATTCTTGTTTAATACCGCACCTTCATCAGCAGCCTTCACCTCCGCATTTACAATTCCCGGAAATGCCGCTGCCATAGCAATCATTCCAGACTTCTTCAAAAAATCTCTTCGTTTGATCATATTATACTACTCATTTATATTTATATTAATAACAATCTCAATTTTCACTCTCAATAATAACATTACTAATATTTTGCTTCTTTAAACTACAATCCACAAATCAACCGACAATATATTTTCCATACTTCAAACATGAAATCATCTTGGTTATGATATAGCAAATGACGTATGTAACCAATGCCGTCACCAATATTGTAATAGCAGGTGACATTGCAGAATTGCACAAACCAAAGATATATGGCAGAATTAACATGTGCATAAGATACATACCATAGCTCATACACGAAATATCACGGATTATTTTATAAGCTTTACCCGTATAACTGATTTTCTTAATAAACATAAATGCCCCAAAGCTCATTAAGACTGGAGCTATTGAAGTAGTTTGCCAGCTCAATTCCAACTGCTGTACAGCTTCAACTGTAAACGAACGCGTATAAAATGACCAGACACAAAACAAATATCCTATTAAGAAACATGGAAGAGCCACATAAAGTGTCTTCTTCATAGACCAGTTTAAATACTTACGAATATAATGAGCCATTATTACATATCCCACATATCCAGATACATAATGGAACAAAGGGAATGGGTTCCACCAGCATTCCCCGAAAATATCCCCGAATATCTCATGAGCATGCCAGAATAAAGTGGTAAATAACCAAAGAGCCAAGAAAAATTCCTCTTCACGCCGGCTGACCTGCTTCAACCATGAAGATAAAACCGGCATAATCAAATAAATACCAAGAAGCATGTAAATAAACCACAAATGTGAAGCTCGCGGAATAAAATTGACAAAAATTTTCGACAGGTTATTTTTTACATCTATCATAGTATATTCTTCCCATAATATAGGAAGAACGGCATACACAACAAGCCATACAATAAAAGGAATGACAACTCGTATAAAGCGTTTACGGAAAAAAGTTTTAGTATCAGTTTTTAAAGGTACTAACAAATATGCAGAAGCAATAAGGAACAGTGGTACAGCCGGGCGTACAAACCCATTGATTAAACATACGCTCCAACGCCCTGCCTCAGAGGGAAATGAAAAAGAATAATCATTCGAATAGATACACTCTGATGCATGTACTATCAATACCATTAAACAAGCAATAGCACGCAGCCAATCTAAAAAGATTACGCGGTTGGCATTAATCTGTTGAAGGTTACCAGTTTCAATCATAAATATTATATTAAATTTATATTACTTAATATCAAAATTATCAATGCTATGTTTAAAGAGAAATTTGTTTATTGACTGATTCCCCAGAGGGAGGTACATCTTTTATCCCCCAGCTTTCATTAGCTTTATCTCCCATAACCAGTACAAGTTTGCCTCCATTTTTAATATCATCATGGCTAAACCAAGATTTATTCCATTCTTTTCCATTTAATATTGCCGATTGGATATACTTATTTTCTCTTGAGCAGTTTCTTGCTTCAATTTCAAAAAAAGTACCGTTACCAAGATCCATTTTTATATATTCAAACAATGGACTCCCAATATTATAAGTAGGTATACCAGGTGTTACTGGGTAAAATCCCATTGCAGAAAAAACAACAAAAGCCGTCATACCTCCTCCATCTTCATCTCCCGGAACTCCCATCAAATCGTTTCGAAACCACTGGTCTAGTAATCTCCTAATCCTTTTTTGAGTTTTCCACGGCTCTCCAGCATAATTATATAAATAAGGAATATGCAAAGAGGGCTCATTCGCCATTGAAAATTGCCCTACATTACCTGTATGATCCGGCAATTGTGAATAAAAAGTATATTTGTTTTTACCAAGTGGTTCACGGAATGTCTGATCAAGATTCTGTATAAACTTTTGAGGTGCCCCCATTAATGTAATTAAGTCAGCAATATTATGAGGTACATCCCAACGGTAAATCCAGCCATTATTCTCTGCGTAATAATTCCGCGCACCTTGTCCACCTGAGTAGCGATAATCAAAAGGTTCAATAAACCTTCCATCTTTATCTTTAGGATGGAAAAATGCAGTCTCAGAATTATAGATATTGCGATAATTAGATGAACGCTTCAAGAAATAATTATAATCTTCAACCTTCCCCAACTCCTTTGCTATCTGTGACAAACACCAATCGTCATAACAAGTACCAAGAGTAACAGCAATTGGTTGTCTTTTTTCATGGGAATGAACTGCTTTTACATATTCTTCTTCATCAGGCTGCAAAGCTGGGAAATAGCCTCTTTCCTGATAAAATAAATCCAACTCCGTATTAGGTATACATTTCCAAGGCAGTAAGCTTTTCTCTGTCAACGTTGCTTTGCATGCATTGTAAGCCGCATCTAGATCGAAACCACGCAAACCTTTATAATAAGCATCGCAAATTACCGCAACAGAATGATTGCCATTCATCCGATGACTGTCCCCAGTTACTTCAGGAAAAGTGGGCATCCAACCTTCTTTTGACTGTTGAGCCATACGCAAATATGAATTTATCATGTGTACTTCCATTTCAGGCTCAATTAAAATACGCAAAGGATGGGTCGCCCGATAGGTATCCCAAATCCAATCATCGGTATAAAAAGGGATGCCATTATCATCGTGCACCTGACCATCGAAAGCACTGTAATATTTGCCGTCTTCGGATATATTAATCATGCGTTCGTAAGTACGGTAAAGTGAAGTATAAAAGACCACCTTGTCACTCTCGGAACCTCCCCCCACTTCTATTTTTCCCAGAGTTTCATTCCAAACATCTTTACCAATTCGTGCTAAATCGTCTACCCTGTAGGTATTGATTTCTCTCTCAAGATTCTCTTGCGCTTGTTCTTCGCTTATAAACGAAATACCGTATCTAACATTCACTACTTTTGAAGAAAATCCTAATATAATAGCTTCATTCTGCCCCTCAGCTGATGTCCGATTGTAATGGATTTCATTATTTATTATGGCTCCGGAGTTGACTATAGGTTGTTCTGCTTCCAAATACAGATAAACTTTTGTGGATCCACTCCCTATCGTTTCATATCCGGAGACACCACACCCTGTTGTCTTTAGTTTTCCATTCCGACTATTAATAATGAGCTGATTAGTTTCACCATTAGCAAACTTTAAATTATAAAGTGCAGATTGATGGGAAGGGGCAAAATCTACTTCCACTTTCGCTTCATCCAGATGAACCGAGTAGCGGTAGGGGCTGATTCTTTCATTATCGTACGTATAATTGATTATAGGAGAAAATACATCTGACTGTTCACTCTTAGGGCTAATACTAAAAGCAGAACGTCCACGATGGCTGGTTACTATTATCGGCAACCCAGAAATATAATCCGTTGTATATTCTCTCCTTTCGGGATAAACCCGAAGCATACTGTTAGGCAAATGAACAGTTGGGAAAGTAGGTACCAACAAATGGCTGATATTCCCTATATATGGATTAACATAATCTATGGGAGTCTTGTTTATAATAACTTTATTACAAGATGATAGTATGGCCATGGTTAAAACAGCCATCAGTAATAATACATACTTTTTCATGCTTATATATTTAAAAGAGGTTATATGGGATAATACTCTCTGTAATAAAGAAGATATAACTAATGTATACCCTGAAATGAGAGAATAACAACATGCAGTTCATATCATAGAACGTGTCTCATACTGTATAGTTGTACCATTTCAGGGCACACCATTAAGTTATCATTTAATAGTATTCTTACAAATCATTTTAAAATTTGATAGTATTAAATGATTTTGCCTTCACTTTTAGACTTATCATTTTATCTTTATACCCGATATTCATTTCTTTATCAGTTTCTTCTTGATTCACTATCACAACTACTATCTGCCCATCAGGATTTTGAAATGCCAAATGATCAGTTCTTTCGTTTGTTATCAATCTGTACGCACCCGGCAATACATATTTGCTTATATGCTTCATGATATAGTATTCAGGGTTGTACTTTACCTCTTTGGTTTCTTTGTCGATTGTTATGAGTGAATTTTGCCTCCAGCCCCAAGGACTTACTCCCGTTTGGTCAAGTATGAGGTTCCAATAGGCGTAAACGCTGGCACCGTTAGTAAGATATTGATGCATGAGACTCCATGTGTATTCTGCCTGACTCCAAATATTGGCTCCGTTACCACATTCAGACTCGGTTTGTACATACTTCAAATGTGGATATTCTTTGCTGATAATTGGTATAGCCTTTTTACCAGACCATTGAAAGCCGACACCTTTTATATATTTAGCAGCTTTTTCATTATTGAGCGCAGTTCTTACGTAATCAGCTATACTAGTATTTACAGTGCCAAAATAGATATCGGTCTTTATACCATCTTCTTCGAATTTAGGTCCAAGATAATCGCTAATGAAGAATGCAAGGTCTTCAGATCTCCATTTACAACTGGGGAACACCTGATTGGAGCATGGTTCGTTTTGTGGATAAACAGCGGAAATTGTAACTCCCTCTTTCTCGTAAGCCCGAATGAACTTAGAGAAATACAAAGCATAAGCTTTCAAATAGCCGTTGAGCATTCTAAAGCCTGTAGCATCTTTAGTATTATTTCTTTCTGCAGGTAATCCGTTGAATCCCTTTGTACTAGCCGTACTGGCATAGTGGTTATTAGTCTTCATCCAAGCTGGGGGAGACCAAGGAGAAGCAAAGATGTGCATTCCGGGATTTTCTTTTTGTGCAGCTTTGATGAATCGTAAAAGGATATGACGATCACGAGCAATGCTAAAATTATCCATTGCAAAATCATCGGCTACATCATTGAATGAGTAAAAGTTCATTCCGAAATCGCTAGCCCCCATAGGCATACGATTGTAGTTAAAGTTAGCTTCCTGCGGGTTGAAAAGATTGTAAATTACCTTGTTGCGTTCTGTCTCTGAAAGCTCCATGAGGGCATCCCAGCCAAGTTCACTGAAACAACCGCCGAAGCCGTCTATCACTTGTGCTTTTTCACCGGTAATAGTAATATCGAACTGGGTACCAGCTAAGGCTTTTTCCAGTTTCACCTTGTTGGATGTTTGCCAACGATTGTTGTCAGTAGTCGAAACCCACTCTACACGTTGCGCACTGAGTGCGGCAACAAAAGAAAAACTGATAAATAATGCTTTAATTCTGTAATTCATAATTTTAATTTTTAGTTAATACACTCTGATCTATTTATTAATAGTTTATTATCTTTTTGTCTTAATGCAGTAACGCAATTTGTTCTGATTCCCTTTCTACTATTATTCTGTGAGAGGTTGCTCTGTATTTCTACAGTGTTGCACCCTCTATATAATGCATCTATATTGATACCGTCTTCATCATTGCCTTCTGTTAGATTGTTATTGATAGAGATATTTTCACTGTCGACACAATAAATACCTGAAAGCTTATTGCGGCACATTTCATTGTTTGAAACGTTTATCTTTTTGCAAAATGATATGCTGATACCATTACCCCAGGGTGAAGAACAGAATCGACTGTTAGTAACTGAACCATTGGTGACATACGATAAATTCAAGTTATGGTGAAATCCGGAACCGGGTACAACAGCAGCACCGTTATCTGTGAAATTACAACGGTTTATTTTGATACCTGAACTTCCTACTATGAGCATGCCATTTTTGGTGAAATTTTGCAAGGTAACATTCTCAAATGTAAGGTTCTCAATTCGTCCACCGTTTTCGGAACGTATCATAATCCCCTCGCGGCTGGGAGCAAGCATATATAAACGTAACCGGCGATCATGATTGGGGTCACTATTTTCTTTTACGTTTATGGCACCTTCTATCAATACATCACGCAAAGTAAAATTACTAATGCTGTCTTCGGCATTTATGATTGTTGCTGTCCTCATCTCAGGACTAAGATATAACACGGACTGCTTGCCATAGCCACATAAAGTTATTCCACTGTAGATTTTGAGTGGAGCTTTCAATATGTGCACACCTTTTTCGAGGACAATACATTTTCCAGAACCTCTGTGCCTATCGATAACATCTTGTACGGACTCTCCAGGATTTACCCGGATTGAACCGGAAGGTATATCACGAGTAGGAGCATTGAGTGCTCCGATTTCAGTAGGCTTCAGGAAATCGAGCACAGGCAGTGTTTTCATCATCTGCCTACTTTTGACCGGATGGTATTTTAATCCAGTTAAAGTACCTATAGGAAAGGCAGGATGCACATGTTTCTGTATAAATTGTTTAGTATAAGGGAGCTCAACCCCCTTTACATTGATATAATAATCATAAATAGATTGATAAATATCTTTTATAGTATCCATTCTGCTTGTAGAAAGAGTGCCATAAATATCAATATCATTACCCAGCATCACTTTAGCGGTAAGTTCATAAGCATAGGCTAGTCTATCCTGTGCTACACTGTAAAGATCTATGCCTTGAGTACGGGCTGTTTGAGCTGCTTTTTCAAACTCACCTATGCCAAGTTGCGCATGATCCCAGTCGCGAATAGCTTCCTGCGATTGCCCCCCGGGATAGATGTACTTTGTGATTCCTGAATTTCCAGGTCCCCAAAAGTAACGGTCGATAGCTTTATTGAATATTTCACGGTTATCGGTGTAAACTGCTATGCATAACATAGTACTTATCATTGACGCATCCCAGTTGCCATTGGCTTCGGTAAAGAAATCTTTAATAGTTGGGTATAAGATTGTCAATACCATCTTTTCAAATTGTGCCATATCCCTCTCGCTCCAACCAGCATCTGAGTATTTCAATATTTCAGCAGCATTCAAAAAATAATATCCCCACAAACCTACATTCAATTTGGCATTGTTAGCATCAAAGCTATGCAGCTTATACGCCCAGGCATTAAGTATCTCAATTGCCTTATCAGCGTATACTTGGTCTTTTGTTATATACCATACCAAAGAATGCTTATAAGCCGCCATAGCACTTTGATAAAACTCTTTACCTCCAAAACTGTTTACCCCATAAGCATCTTCAGAAACAAAAGCAATAGGACAAGAAACAAAGTTGAGAGAAGTCTGTTTTTTCAGATCGTTAAAAGCTGTTTTCCAAGGCTCATTACCTTGCAATACATTTGTCCGCATAAATTCAAGATCATCATAACTTTGAGCCATTCCTGGATGTACAAAAGGTTTTGATGCATATATACTTATAGTCCGATTCTGCGGACGACTCATTTGTTTACTTCCAAAATCATAATTCGGCTCACTTCCCATTCTGATTATAAGTTTCCCTCCTTGCATGATATCCTGATGTGTTATGTAAGTAAGGTCATATTTTTTTCCATTTAACTCTACATCCTGTATATAGATGTTTTCGGGTGAATTATCAACAGCCTCTATTATGAACTTTTTACCATTTTCATGATTAATAGTAACTTTATCAAATAGCGGGCTGCCAAGTACATATTGACCGGATGCTGTAAATACTGGATAAAAGCCCAGCGAAGACATTATATACCAAGCCGACATTTGCCCGCAGTCTTCGTTACCAATAATTCCGTCGGGTTGGTCATGGTAGAAATTTTTCAATATATAGCGAGTGAGACGCGCGGTTTTCCATTGCTGTCCGACATAAGCATATAGGTAGGCAATATGGTGACTGGGCTCATTACCATGTGCATATTGGCCGATGCATCCTGTGAGGTCAAGCAAAATGTCTTCATCATTCCCCGAATCAAGAGAGAAGAAAGTATTCAGTTTGTCTGCAAAAGCTTTCTCTCCGCCAAGAAGTTCGATAAGTCCTTCTACATCTTGTGGAACAAGCCAGAGATATTGCCAGGGATTTCCTTCGGCGTAATCTGTAGCCCAAGGCTTTTTAGATTTTATAGGATGAAAAACGGGGTTCCAACTACCATTGGACATTCTCCCACGGAAGAATCCTACTTCCTTATCATAGTAAAGTTTATAATTACGGGCTCGTTTGCTGAAGTATTCATAATCTTCGACTTTATTCATTGCTTGGGCCATTAAAGCAATACTTGCAGTACCTATGGCATATTCAAGTGCGGTGGCAACAGGACGGTTCTTCATCACATCCGAGGGTATTGCTTTGAAATCCCGATCAAAATCCATTCCACGTACATCGCTCATAGCAACGGCTTTTAAAGCTTGAAATGCTCTTTCAGGATCGAATCCCTTATTACCTTTCATGTAGGCTTCAGCAATAATCTGAAGGCTGTTAATTCCCACCATTGTACCTGTATCATATCCGCGCAAATGCCAGATGGGCAGTTGCCCGGTTTGATCATAAATAGCAAGCATACTATTCACAAAATCAGCTGTGCGTTTCGGGTCTATTATAGTATAAAGAGGATGCGCAGCGCGATAAGTATCCCAAAGAGAAAAGATGGTGTAGTTATCGAATCCGGGATTTTTGTGCACTTTCCAGTCGGAACCCATGTAATCACCGTTCTGATCGTTGAATAAGGAAGGATGGGTCATCAGATGGAACATAGCGGTATAGAATATCCGTTTATCCGACTCATTCAGGGTCTCAACAATTATCTTAGATAATTCTTTATTCCATTTCTGTTCTGCTTGTTTAACAGTTTCCTCAAAATTCCAATGAGGGATTTCCGCTTTTATATTCATAAGAGCACTCTCTGAACTGACAGGAGATATCCCAACTTTCAGGGATACTGTTCCAGGAGATTTAGCAAAAGAAATTAAAGATTTGATAGATTTACCTCTCCCTTTCTTTCCGGGAATGGACTTTACATCTTCGTAAATGGAGAAATCATGAATCGGGACGGACAGTTTAATAGCAAAAAACACTTGCTGTTTCTTTCCCCATCCTTCAGACGAACGATATCCTTTTATCGTATATTTATCCACCAACTCCATATACGTATCAACCGCTCTATCATTTATGCCTTCGTTCAAATCAATGATAATACGGGCATCCTTTCCTTGTGGAAAAGTATACTTATGATATCCCACGCGCTCAGATGCGCTAAGTTCAACATCAATATTATAATCATCCAAATTCACACTATAGTAGCCAGGGGTTACTTTTTCAGTTTTACGAGAGAATTTGGATGCATAGCCACTATACCGTTCTTTTTCTTTCCCCTTATTCAACTTTACGTCTCCCATATATGGCATAACTAGGACATCTCCAAGATCCCCTATTCCCGTTCCACTCAAATGTAGTTGAGAAAATCCAACAATTACACTATCTCTATAATTGTAGCCTGAACACCAGTCCCATCCCTTGTAAAAATTAGAAGGACCGACCTGAACCGCACCATATGGTACATTAGCTCCGACAAATACATGACCATGACCTCCCGAGCCAATAAAGGGGTCAACATAATCTATTATTTTTTGCGCTCGTAGACTATGCAGCATACACAAGCATATAAATAATACATACATTTTTTTACTCAGTTCCATACTTTTATTTGATTATCTTTTTCCAAGTACTTTCTGTTCATTTTATTTAGACTATTATCGTAGCATAGAGTCCCAATCTCCTGAATAGTAAGCCTTATTCAAATTTTTCAATGCTTTCTCATCTTGACTCCTGGAGAATTGATATTCCAAATCTTTATATAAATAATACTGTAACCAGTAACCTTTCTGATATTTCTCTTGCGTAGATAAAACTTGTTTTAGTTTCGCATACCAAGTCGTATTTATATCGTTCTTTTCTGCCACTTTCAAGGCTTTTAATGCATTACTCCACATATTATCTGAAACTTTTTGCATTAAGTCTACAAAATCTTTATAAACAAATGAGGAAATATCAATCAATTCACAACAATCATTAACTCCTATTTTTCTCAAATCAATAATCGTTTCAAAGTGTTTATCCCCATCCATATCATATTCTATCAGATCAAAAAAACCATTATTATCTGTATCGGTATACTTAACCGTAGCAAATCGATTGGGATTTTTGTCCAAGCCAAACCATAAGCGATCCCAACCTTGATAATATTCAGTATTTTGATCTATCCTCCAACACCCCCACTCTGCTCCATACAAATGGATACGTCCATCGAATTTACTGACATATAATTTTCCTCTACCTGAATTGTCCATATCCCATTCTCCACGATCTCCTGAAGCATCTGATTGTTTGTGGTTGTCGACTCCTCCTCCTTTCCATCCCGTCTTAAAAGGGTCAAGAGGTTCATAGAATTCAACACGTTCCCAACGTTTACAATCACCATCTTCATCCCATACGAAATTGACACGATTCCATTCTCCTCGTTTGAAAATCAAGTCCCATACATTTTCGTGATCAGGATAAATAAGCTCATCCAGCTGCCTCCACCGAGCATCCATGAAGAAAGTGTCGGTCTCAGCCAAACCTCTCAAATTATTTATTTTATGTACCTGGTCCATATAGTTGAAACCTTTTCCCTGAAAGCCGATTGTCATATCAAAATCGAATTCATTTCCCGGACCATTATCATTATCCATGTCGACGGCAATTGAGACCCAATCTACAACTCCGTTTACTTGCTGATTAGCAAAACTATTAGCAGGCAACTTACTATCTACATGTTTTGTTGAGTCTAGAATACGAATAGCCATTTCGGACAAATTATCTCCATCTTTATCATAAAACAAAAACGGATTTTCCCAATTCAATCTCAAATCCTCCATATTATAAGTAGAAGCATGAATTTTGAGGAAAGCAGTATGCCCACTATAATCAGTATAAAAATCACAGACTCCAACCTTATCCCAACTTTTGAGCTGCATTGTATTCCAGTCGATATAATTAAATATATTATCATGGTCCAAATCAAGCACTATCATGTAATGTCCATTGGGCCATACTTCCCCAGTACGCACCTTCGGATATTCGATGACAAACTGCATATCAGCCTTTCCGTCACCATCTGTATCTACCCAATCAATAATCAAATCTCCCTGGCCACCGTAAATACCATCTCTATTGCGATCTATAAGTAAACAGTCATTTTTTGTGTCTCCTTCAAAATCATCCCACGTCATATCTCCATCATCATCTATCCACATAACGGGTATACTGTCACGGGTTATAGAATAGATGACGTCCGGTTTGCCATCACCATTTATATCTTTTAACTTGGGTTGGTATCCTATCGGTGGTGGCGGAAGGCGGAACGATACAATTTGAAGTCTGTTATTCCAATAATCACCACTCTTCTGAGCATAGCTATAAATAGAAACGAACGCTATAAAAAGAATAAATATATATTTCATTTTGCAATATTCTTTATGTATTTAATTTCTAATTCCCAGACCTAATTATTATGCCATCAATCATGTGACAAAATATATAATCAGTACTTTAGTATAACTTTTAGATAATCCTTAAAACAAGAAAAATATAATACCTGCCAATTAATTATTACATAAATCATGTCATATTCTAAAGATATCTGCATTCAAATAATATGCTAATCACAAATCTTCAAGACTGATAATCTGATCAAATGAAAACTAGTATTCCGCACTAAACCATTCCCTATATTTTTTTACAAAAGATTGGTATATATTTTTAGCCAATCCATTTTTCACAAGACATGAACATTTTATCCACAATGCATCTTCATTAAGAGCATCATGTACAGATATCGCATTACTTATCTCTATTTTCATAGATAAAAGTATCTTAAGCTCCTTCCTGATATATTATATCCAACAACAAATCGATGAGTTCATTAGCGAAATCAGGCTTAAAATTTAAGGCCTATTTCATGTCATTCTGAATAGAAAGAGTTCGCTTAAGAAGACAAATAAACACTCCTACAATTATATATTTTGAATTACATAGAATAGCATCTTAATCATGTATAATTATATTCTATAAAAGAATGACAATACCTACTCCTATTTTGAGTACTTATACAAATGCCCTTTTAACCATTATCGTTATTTTTTCAATTAGATTCCCATTTATTTCAATGAGAATCTAATTGAAATTTACAAAGATTAATATCCTGGATTCTGTGTTAAATTATCATTAACCAATAAATCGGAAGCAGGAATAGGCCATAAATAATTCTTATCTTTATCAAAACGATATTGATAGAATCGAGTCTGATATCCTTTCTCGACCATATATTCAACATCAGGCAAACCATCTTCATCAATCTGCGGGATTCCTCCAATAGGATAATTGCCTTCATCCCAGTTCTTCAGAAGTACCTTAAAGGCATCAGAGACTATGCTCATATCCTTTCCATCCCAATCTGTACGACCTGACCATGCGCGACTCAACTGGTATTCACTGGTATTAAAGACCTTTTCCGCTATTCTCCACCGCAACAGGTCACGATAACGAATCCCCTCAAATGGAAATTCCATTCGCCTTTCCATGCGGATAATCGTACGAAGTTTCTCCTGTGAAGCCATTTCAACATACGGATAAACCAAACCGGTCCCATTGTATGCACGTTCACGAATTTTATTAATAGTATTATCCAGTATTTCTTGCGTGCACTGTCCAAGTTCATTCTTAGCTTCAACATATGACATCAGAATTTCAGCATATCTCAAATAAGGAAATGTATTATATGCATGCGAAGCCACACTACGATAATCAGTCCAATCATTAGTAACATATTTTTTCATAATAAACCCCTGATAAGCTGCATGTTCATTACTGCCTTTGGAATCATTATTTCTATCCATATTATGTGTGGCCGTATTCAAACATTTAGTATCATAAGGTCCGGGAACATACTCATATCCATAAATAAAATATTCCGGATATTTATTTTCCAATAGACTATCTGTATAATTAGTTTGTCCCTTTGCTATTAATTCCAAGTATGTCTTCTCATGCTGCCGTGTCCAGATATAATCTGAATAACGAGGATCATGCTTTAGCATAAAAGGTTGAACAGTATATGTCAAACGAGGATCGCGATTAGCCCAAAAATTCTTAGAATCATAAAGCAGAGATTCATCAATAGGCAACCCGTCAGTGCAAAGATAAGAGCATACCAACTGTATTGATGGACCACGATTACAATTTCCACCAATTTGACGTAAACAATAATTATTTACCGAGCCATATAAATCAGCACAATAATATCGTAAATCTTTATTTCCTTGGAAATAGAAAATTAATTCATTGGAGTATGGCTTTTGAAACAACTCTTGATAATTCGGTTCCAAAGAGTATGTTCCGGCATCCATTAGTTTCTCTGCAGCGTCAATAGCCTTTTGATAATCCTCATGGAAAAGGGCAAAACGGACTTTAAATCCTAAAGCAGCCCCAGTCGTTGGCCTAAGTTGACCAGTATAAGAATCCGACAACAATTCAGCAGCAGAATCAAGGCATTCATAAGCATAATCAAGAACTTCACGCTTAGGTGAACGAGATGCGGTATAAGCCTCTGCCAAGGACATTCCTTTTTTATCAAGAATGACATCACCATAATATGTTGCAAGCATGGCATAAGAAAATCCCAAATGAAAATATGCTTCACCTTTATATTGGCGGATATTGGCAGGAGTTATATCTGTTGAAGTTTCAGCTGTTTGCAGATTGTTAAGAATTCTCAAAGAACGAGCAATAGCCTTATAAAGAATCAACCATCTTGACTTTGCCGTACCTGATTCAGATGTCATATTACCATTTTTAGTCTCCTCTTGGGAATTTCTACTAAAAACATCATCGTCCCACGGATAGGAATCGATAGGATAAAACTCAGCCCTCATAAGATCATTAAGCGACATTAAATATTCTGTATCATCATGATACCAATTATTGCTTGACCCTTCAGAAAGAGGACTCAAATCAAGATCTGCACATGATATTATTATAAAAGTCACTGCCGCTGTAGCAATAAATTTTAAATTTCTCATAATATATATTTTTAGAAGGTTACTTTAATACCAAAAATTAAAGAAGTTGTAAGAAAATCTTTATCAATTCCTTGTTCAGGGTCCCAGCCATCAATACCGCCGCTTCCAAGATTAAAGGCAGGCAAATCATTTACGCTGACATATAGTCTCAATCCATTCACATAAAAAATCTTCGTAATATTCTGTGGAATAGTATACCCTAATGTTATATTCTTGACCCTCATATAAGCCGCATTGTACAGCCAAAAGTCATTAGAACCATAAAGCTGGCCTTGATGCGCCCACGAAGCCATAGGAAATCTCATCTTTGCATTTTCCTCATCAGTATTGTAAGGGCTCCAATGATTATTAACGAGGACCTCAGGAACCTGCCCCCATCCCCACTCAAGTGGACGAACCATTATATCACTAATATATTTCAGCCAGTGCCCAACACCCTGCAAAGAAAGATTAAAGTCAAACCCCTTATAATTTGCCCAGAAAGAAGCACCAAACTGCAACTCAGGAAGTGAGTTTCCACAATATACACGGTCTTTATCTGCTGTTATTTTACCATCACCGTCAATATCCTCAAACTGAATACAACCGGCAACTTCATTACCTTGTACTGCAACCTTCTTACCATTAGCATCATAAAGGGCTTCATCATTCAAGAATATCCCTTTATTCTTATAAAGATACCATTCTTGATAGTGCGATCCTTCCTCTGTAATATAGTTACCTGAAAATTTACGAAGATTGCCCAAATACCCCATCTTTGACCGATAATCAGAAAGATTGAAACTTGCTCCATAATTAAAATCATTAATATGGTCATTCCATGCAAGTGTTACCTCCCATCCCTTTGTACTCATTTTACCGGCATTTTGTTCTGGCGCATTATATCCTGTATAGTTAGGGAAATTCATAACTAACAACATATCCTTTGTTTTTTTATAGTACCAGTCTCCATTAAAACGTAAACGGTTATTAAAGAAATTGGCATCCACCCCTATACCATAAGTTGTTGTCGTTTCCCAAGTAATATTCTCAAACGCATAAGTTGATTGAAAAGCTATTTGAGTAGGATCCGCAATACCTGTAGTTTTATTTGAAAGATAACCATTACTAAATTCCATAGACGCCTGATATGGAAATTCCGAACCTATACGCTCATTTCCCAATTGACCTATCGATGCACGAAGTTTTAAGAAGTTAAGCACTTTATTATCCTTTAGCCAAGGCTCTTCTGTAACAACCCATCCTGCCGACGCTGATGGAAAAGTTCCCCATCGATGCCCCTTTGCAAAACGCGAAGAACCATCAGAGCGTACATTAACCTGAAGTAAATAACGATTTGCATAAGAATACATCAAACGACCGAAGTATGAACGATAAGCATTATGCCCAGCACTACCATTATTGTATTGTTGATCTTCAGGGCCAAGATTCAAATAAGGATATGATGATAATACGTAATTATTACGCCATGCACCTTCATTTTCCCAGTTAAAAGCGTAATCTTCATACCCGACCATCAAATTGAGCGCATGTTGACCAAATACCTTGTTATAATTAGCATATAGCTGAAAAGTCAAGCTATTATTATCATTACGATCTTCACGCAAATTTGTCGTAGATGAATTAGGATAAATATTGCCTTCCATATCATACAGGTCGAACTTTGTATCCCAATCCTTACTCTTATAAAGATAATAAGTAGGCGCGGCAACAGCAGAAATTGTCAAACCTTCAAACGGAGTAAGGTCAATACCTATTTTACCAGAGAACCCAAACCCACGTGTTTTCTGTTTTCCGGCTAATGTCAATAATGCATAAGGATTTTCACCATCACGACCTTGAGATATCAACCCATTTGACCAAAAGTCCGTCGTAAGTGGGTGAGAATGATGCGTATAATAAATTGGACTGTTTGGATACTCACGATCTGTAAGTCTCACATTTAAGTCTACTTTTGCATGAATCCAATTGTTGATTTTAAAATCATTGTTTAGTCTTGCATAAATACGTTCATACTCTTTTCCCGGAATAATAGAGTTACCCTTATAATAGTTCAAGCTGAAATTAGTTAGCAATTTATCTGTTCCACCCGACAGAGTAAAAGAATGGCGCTGATGGTTACTCTGGTCTTTCAGTAAAACATCCTGCCAATCAGTTATTGGATATCGATCAGGATCTATTGCATGATTAGCTTCATATGAATCAATGAAGTCTTGCGAATACACACCATATAGATCATCTCCACCATCATTATAAGTTAATTCATTTTTAAATGTCATCCAATCTCTTGCACGAGCATATTTAGGCATTGCCGTAGGCATATCTATGCCATATTCATAGTTATAACTCATTTTGAGCTGATTATTCTTGGCCCTTTTTGTAGAAACAAGAATAACACCAGCTGCAGCACGTGAACCATAGATGGATGCAGAAGCCGCATCTTTCAACACTTGTATATCTTGTACTTCCGACGGATCTACATCATCAAGTGTACCAGGAACTCCATCAATAATAATCAATGGGCTACTATCAGACATGGTAGTCACACCATGAATAAGGATTTCTGATGAGGAGGACGGGTCACCTGTTGTCCGCATTACCTGTACACCAGCCATTTGTCCTTGTAACTGCGCTGAAAGGTTAGGATTAGTCTGTTTATTCAGACGATCACCATTTAGTGAAGAAACCGATCCAGTCAAGTCTGACTTACGAGCAGTTCCATAGCCTATGACAACCACTTCATCGAGTAATTCGGAATCCTCCCGCAAAAGCACTTGTACAGTTTTCAAACTTCTCAATATTATTTCTTGTGGAATATATCCAATATAGCTGAATTGAAGTACATCATTTACATTTGCAGGCAATGAAAAGTTACCATTTGCATCAGTAACCGTACCTTCTGTTGAACCTTTTATAATTATAGTAACACCAATAAGCGGTTCTCCCTTTTCGTCAGTGACTGTCCCAGATATACGCTGCTGCTGTTGCAAAGTCGTTGTTTCTTTGCGGGTTAGAACAATATGATTTCCCTCCATCTTATAAGTTATGGATGAACCTGACAATAATACAAGAAGTACTTCAGAGACAGATTTATTATTTACACGGATACTTTTGCGCGATGTTACATCCACATCATCCTTATAGATAAACAGATAATCTGTCTGAGACTCTATCTCATTCAGTATGGATTCAAGCTGTACATTGGTTCGATTGATTGTCACCCGTGCATTCTGTGAGTGACTATTCTTCGCCATTAAGCTAAAAGCACAGAAGAATAAAAAGAATATTGATATTCTCATAATTCTGAATAATAATGTTATTTGCGGATTTTTAGGGCAATAAATATCCGACAAAGGAATGTTTTTCATATCTTTGTAAATGAGTTATTAATATGATTTGTAAATCGAATTGTGTTAATCAGGGCCGATGGATGGGGCAAACATCTATCGGCTTTTTGTTTTTCACCAGTATTGTTCCATAGGCTAATCTTCCATTTTAAACAGGTTAATATTACGTTTACTTTATATAAATGACGTCATTATCTTTATCTCTCCGGTAAGTGAAAGATACATCTTTCTGTAAAACACGCAATGCATAGTCCAATCCGTCGGATATACGGAACTTTCCGGTCAGTGCCACACTTTCTATGCTCTTCTTATCCACCTGGATTTTCAGGTCATAATATCTTTCCAAATCTTCCATGATCTGGGTGAACCGCTTGCTCTTAAAGCAGTACAGACCTTCCTTCCAACGATACACATTGTAATCATCAATCTTGCTCACTACCAACCTGCCATCTTTCAGAGTTGTTTTATAATTGGGAAGGAGTACCACAGCCGTCTTTTCATTATGAGGCGACTTCACCCTGATTTTTCCTTGCATCAACGATGCTTCAAATACCGCTTTCTTCGAATAAGCCTCCACATTGAATTTTGTTCCCAATACTTCTATATCCATAGCATGTGTCCGCACTACGAACGGGGATTTCTCATTGTGTGCCACCTCAAAATAAGCCTCTCCGTTCAGTATCACTTCGCGTTTGCCTTTCATGAACGAAACAGGATACTTCATCGTCGTCCCGGCATTCAGCCAGACGTTTGAACCATCGGGTAAATCGAGGTTCACACGCTGGCCGGCCGGCACGGTAATAGTTTGCATGGCTACATTCATATCCTCCTTATCTTCTCCTATTGAAAACAATGCAGCCGTTATGCCTACCGTTATCGCGACAACAGAAGCTATCTTCAGAAGCTCTCTGACGAAATGGTTTCTTTTCTTCCTGAGTGTAGTTTGGCCGTCAGATGGTTCGAGACGCCCCGAAAGAATGATGGCATTGAACAGTTTGCGCTCCCGGCGTAACAGCTTGCTGTTCTCCTCGGAGGCTTCCGACCATTCTTTCACTAATCTCATTTCTTCTACGGAAGCACGACCTTCAAAAAAACGATATAATAAGTCTTTATCCATACATACTTTTATTTGTGTATCTATAGTAATAGCGAACCACGGGAAATATTCCCTAGTAGAAAAACAAACTTTTTTCAGTTGAGGTAGAAAAAGAGTAAAGAGACGGGCAGGTAATCTTTCAGGGCCAAGCGTAACGCCCTGGTAGACTTAGAGATATGAAACTCTACGCCTTTGGTTGTCATTTCCAGTAAAGCAGCAATTTCTTTATGAGACTTATTCTCATAACGGCTCATCCTAAAAATACGTCTGGTTTGTTCGGGCAGGCTATCCAGAGTCCTATCAACAATCTCCTGTATCTCTGCCGTAAAGACCTCATAAGGTTCAAAGTCTTCCAATGTAACGATTCTGCCGGACAGCTCCCAGGCATAGATTTGGGAGATTTCATCCGAAACGTCCTGTCGGATTTGCTGGTGACGCAGATGGTCAATGCATTTATGTTTGATAGTGGTCAGTACATAAGCCGGAATATTGGTATCGGCAGGCAAGCGGTCTTTATTTTCCCAGTAATACATCATGGACTCAATGACAAAGTCTTCGGCAACGGCTTCATCGTGCACATAGGTACAGGCAAAGTGAACGAAGCGCTGCTGATAGTCAATAAAGAACTTATTAAAAAAATTCAGATCTATTGTCATTGACCGTCAAGTGTATTAAATTAAAAAAGGTACGGCAATGCAAATATAAGCCTTTTCATTCATAACCGGACAAAACCGGGCTTAAAAAACAAAACCTATCCGGCAGATGAACCGTCCGGAATACGAAGTTACATTGTGACATTTTGCATTCCTAAGCCATCGAGAATCATTTCTTTAGCCCCGAAGTACAAGTACATCGGAAATATACAAAAGAAAAATCGCATCTGCTTAACTAATAGAATGATACAAAAATACGGACAATCCTGTTATGTTGAAAGCCGGTCCGTTTTGCCCGGAATAGATGCTCCGTTTCAGAAGAATAGATGTTCCATTCAACAAGAATGCATGCTCCGCTCGTCCGGAATGCTTGTTATGCTCAACAAGAATACTTGTTCCGTTCATCCGGAATACCTGTATGATCTGTCCAAAACCTATACTCATTGCATAAAGCTTGCATAAGGATAAGAAATCATGCAAATCTGCCGCATGTATATGCATTCCATTCTGCGGTACAATTCTATTTCAGGCTTTCAGCAAACGGTATAAGTCAAAAAAAAGGCGCTTTTGATGACGTATTGCATCAAAAGCGCCTCTATGCTTATCATTTCGCCTTCACTCTCAATATAGTATATGAGAATGGCGGGAAGGTATAATCGAAGCTCTTTCCAAAGCCTTTGTATTCGCTTTCCTTCGGAGAGATCTTCATTGGTTCTTCAAACGAGTTCTCATCCATGTCACTGGCTGCGGACAGAGAAATCACTTTACCGGTCTTCTCCACGTCGTCCACTCCATCCAGTTTGATCCGTAACGGATAGGGCTGAGCCTCTGAGTTCACTACTTTCACGATCACCTCACCGGTTGCTTCATCATAACCGGAAGAGAAGAACTGAAGCGGAGTCGTCTCCGGGGCATGGGCCAATATCAGTTTGCCATCCATAAAGAGTTCGCTCTTCTGAGGAGTAACCACCAGTTTCGCATCGTACCATTTATCGGTTTCGAGGCTCTGAGATACCCGGTCGCCTGCCACACCGGAAGTGCGTCCGCCCGTGACTTCTTCTACAGCCGTCGTTCCATTGTTCCATCCGGCAACGTTATACACAAAGCCTTTGTTACTGTCTTCCGACAAGCCGAAATAGAGGAAGAAACCTTCGTTACCGCCTTCTTTGCGAACCTTGAACTCCAGTGTAAACTGGTTGCCATTGAAGCCATCGACAATGTATTTCGCCGGTTCTCTCAGAGATGTTTGCTTCAGCAGACCGTTATCCAGACTCCATTCGCCTTCTTTCTTCACCGCCTTGTTAAGATCAATATCAATGGGCGCTCCATCTGCTCCGGTCAGTTTCACGTCCTTGAATTCAACTTGTGTATGCCAGGAGCCGAAGCCGAAACGTCCTTCATTATAATCGGCTATCCGTGGAGTACTCATAGTCATATTGCTCCTTACATTGTAGGTCGGACGGTTTTCAGCCGCCATCTGTTGTACATAGTAAGAACTGCGCCCCAATACTTGGTCCGTATCCAGCCAAATGAGGTTGACAGCCCATGAACGGTCGTTCCGGTTCTCCAGAAGCGGGGCATACGAAGTCATCTTCACCAGATCGCCGTTGCGCTCCATACCGGAGATAAAGGCGGCTTCCGAGAGGGCGGCACGCATATTTCCACCGCCTACATTGGCGTTACAAGCATATTCACCTACATAGACATCGTATTTTCCACGCGGATGGTTATCAAAGACAGTCGTGTTCTGGAAGAAGAATTCCGGATTCACGTACCAGTGCGGGTCGATCATATCCGTTTTGGCAATCTTACCCGTTCCACCCAAACCGTGATTGGAAATCAGGATCAACTCGGGATATTTCGCTTTGATAGCTGTATAGAAGATATCGAAACGTTTATCATACTCGTCGCCCCAGTTCTCATTACCAATCTCCACGTATTGCAACGGGAAAGGTTCGGGATGTCCCTGTTCGGCACGCTTGGCACCCCATTCGGTAGTCACGTCACCGATAGCATACTCGATGGCATCCATGCAATCGTCCAGATAGTAATCTATCTTACTCTCCGGTGAAGCGTCTCCCATGCGATACTGGCAACCCAGACCGACGTTGCAGACGAACATTGCCTTTGCATCGATATCTTCACAGAACTGCAACATTTCGTGATAGCCGAAACCGTACGAACAACGGTAGCCCCAGGTACTGTATTCTCCCGACCGTGCGGCAGGATCGCCCAGAGACTTCTTCCATTCGAAACGGTTCTCCAACGAGATACCTTCTACCACACAGCCACCGGGCCAGCGTACAAAGGCGGGGTGCAATCCTTCCAAGATTTCAGCTACATCTTTCCGCAGTCCATTCGGACGGTCGCGGAAAGTTTTTTCGGGGAAAAGGGAAACATAATCTACATAGACTGTACCCGGAGCGTCAAATTCCAAAGCAAGCATTCCTTTGGCAGAGGTTGCCGTGGGTTGCATTGCCAGGTTCAGGTCGTTCCATTGTCCGGCAGCAGTTATATCAACAGGAGCGGAAGCCAGCACTTCACCTTGCTCGGACAGTAACAGGGCAGTCACTTTTCCCTTGTAATCGGAAGCAGGGCGGATAATGGTACGCAACTGATAAGAGTTGTCTTTCACCAGATTCATCCCCCAGTATCCTTCGTTTACCAGGCGAACAGGAGTTGAAGCATTTTTAATGGTTACCTTCAGATTGTTCGGAGCCGTGGAGAACTTGGGTTGTTCCTTGGTCAGTTTCATTTCCGCAGCATCCTTTGTGTTCAGAGTCCAGCCTGGCACCGGTTCGGTAGTCCAGCGGAAACTTCCTTCTCTCACTTCACCCGAAATGTGGTTACACACTTTCTTCGGATGCAGCACATCACCCTCGGCATAGTAACCTTCGGGCATTTCCAGTTCCTCGAAACTACGGTTCTTCACCAGTTCGGCATACAAGCCGCCGTCGCCCGCATGGTTAATCTCTTCGAAGAAGATACCGTACATGGATGGCGCTACTTCAGCACATTTCTCTTGTAGATTGATTACAAGTTCTTCCTTCGGCGCAGCGTCCTTGCAGGAACTCAACAAAAGAGCAACCGCGGCGAAGGGTAAAAAAATCTTTTTCATAAGCCTGTTTATTTATCGGTATTAGATATATAATGTTCCACATGCAAAAATAAACTATATCTTCCAAGAACAGGGTATATAAAAACATCAAATAGGTGGACATTTCAATTCATAATCGCAATTCTCAGCTAATTTCGGAACTGATAACTAAAGTTTTATTATGCATCAGTTTCCGGAAACAAATGTTGTTACCGAACGGGCGGGGATCACCGCTACCTTTTTATTCTTCAGCTTTCCAACAGGCAAAAGGTCTTCTCCGGCTACATCCGACGTACGATAACCTTGCCATGACTGCACCTTCGGATCGTTTACATCGACAGTGAATTCCTGTTCCCGGTCGGCATAGTTGATAACCACCATTGCCCATTGCCCGTTGGCATTCCGATAGGCAGAACACATTAATCCCTGCTGATCGGTATCGCCATCCCGGATAGCTTTTCCTTCTCTATCAGTAGTTTCAACAGACATACGTACAGCGCCCGGACGTATGAAGCGGCTGTAGTTCCCCAATATCCACATCAGCTTGGAGTCTTCCACCCTGCCGTCTTGTAAATCGGAGTCTGTATACTCACGGATCAGTCCGTCTTTGTAATCACCGCCAATGGCACGCCACCATTGCCAGCTACGAGCACCTGCATAAACGATGTCGTGGTGAATGATACGCGCCACATAAAGTGCGGTCTTCATGGTTCGGTCAAATCCATGTCCGCCACCGATTTCCTCGTCATTACCCATGATACAGGTTTCGGACTGCCAGAAGTCCACACCGTATGTATCCAACGTATTCCGCAACCGGAGGCGATAATCACGCAGCATGTTCAGTGGGGTAGTAGTCCAGTAGCTATGTCCTGAAATAAGAGGGAGCACATTCGGGGTATTGCCCAGATAAGTATCCACGCTATCAGGGCAGAAGAAAGATTGTATCTCATATCCGCGTTCATGGTCGGTCATATGGGTAGCGAACATGCAGCGGTAATCTGATGCTTCACAAATGGTGATTCCCGTATGAATACCTTCCTTTACAAACTCTTTACTGATAAGGCGTACGGCCCGGGCTATCTCTTTCTTTGTAGCCGGAGTGCCTTCCTGCTTGGGACCGATCCAGTTCCAGTGTCCATCCGGTTCATTGAAGGGAGAAAGATAATCGAACTTGATGCCATCTTTCTTTTCAACTCCCTTTATCACGTTTGCCAGGAAACGGGCAAAGTCTTCATAGTGTTCATTCTTCAGATTGAGTGTACCATCGCGTCCGGTATTAGTGGCAAGTCCGTTTTGAGTGAAATAAACGGGAGGGGAATTCAGAAAAGCGAGGAATTTACTGACTCCGCGTTCCTTCGCCAACCGAAGGAAGTTGCGTTGACCTTCCTGTTTATCCCAGTTATAACTCCCGTCCGGCTGCAAGAAACATTCGGTACGCATCCAGGGAGAACCAATCTGGCTGGCGTCGCCCTGCTCCGTGCTCCCTGCACCCAGATTGAACCGCCACAGGGAAAGACCGATACCTTTGGGCTTCCCGTTCGCGTCGTTTTCAGTACTGAACAACCAGTCGGCTATCTGTTTTTGTTTCTCTTCGGGCCATTTTCCCAAAACATGCATACTCCAGGCATCCGAAGCACCGAAATGTTCCATCACCTGCAAGGGTTGTTCGGTAACAATCCTGTAATTTATGTCCGCACGCTGTGCACACGAAGCACATACTACTGTAAAGACCAGTAATAACACTTTGTATCTCATCCTTTTCTATTTTATTGAATAAAAAAGAGATAGTTCGTCTTTCTCTCTTTCGAGGGAAAAGAGTCCCTATCTCTCTTTCACTATTGTTATAAATCAGTTATTGCAATCTGCTTATTCCAAGCCATACGCATAGACTTCTGACAAAGAGCAATATCCGTCTCTAAAGCTATCCGTCATCTTTATCTTAATGTAGCGTCCCTTTGTCGGAGTCACAGCAAAAGTCTGAGCTTCGAGTATCTGTTGCATATTGAATGCTCCTACCTTTGTCCAGTTCTCCTTATCAGAACTAATATAGAATTCACCGGCCTTCGTATCTCTGTTACTATCATGCTGTCTTTGCATCAAGGCAAGCTGAGTGAAAGTATATTCCTTCTTAGTATCGATAATCAGCTCATACGGGAGAGGAATTCTGTTACCGGTCTGCCAGGTAGAATGCCAGAAAGTGGAAAGATTATCATCCAGCACACATCCGGCCACACCGTTTCCGGCACCTTCACCCGTCAACTCTTCCGTGTCGGCTTCTGCCGTCCATCCGGTGCGACTCAGCTTATGGCCCATGATGCGGAATGCCAGCGGAGCTACAGCCTTTGCTTCAGATATCTCAAACTGAGAAACTTCCACAATCTTAACGGGCAGCATATAGTCTCCCGTTGCCAACTGGTCGCCTTTAATGGTAACTTCCAGTTCCATATTCGTAGTGCCATTGGGAAGGGTTACCATCTCCGGAACAGTATAAGTTCCTTCAGGCAGAGCCTTGAAGTTCGTTCCATTATCTGCATTGTACTCTGCAATATATTCCTCATCAACTACAAATCGACATTCCAAATCCCATTTATTATCTGTATCAAGACCGAATTTTACTTTCTCCGTAAATGTAGAGACAGAACCATACTCCAATTGTTTCACTTCTACATCCGAATTGGCAAAACCAATGGCAGGTGTAATCACTCCTGTCAGTTTCAGGAACAATTCATTCTTCTCGGCATTGATAGAGTCTGTTTCACTGGTTACTTGCAAAGGTAATACCCATACGGCTTCCGGATCAGTCTCCATGAATGCTTTTACACTCTGAGGTTTCAGGAAGATATTTACCAGCTTATACCGGTCGGCAGACGAAAAATCCAACGTGGTTGCATCCAGCGAATAACAGTTCTCACCTATCAGCTTATAGTTCGTTCCTTCCGGTTCGCTATATTCCTTGTCAAGTTCCGCTTGCGTCAGCACACTGACTTTGACACTGGCAGTCAGACTGGGATCACTTCCGGACTTAACTACGGAAAGAGTATACTTATTATCTTCATCCGTATCATACAACGTAAGATCCTGCTTACCGCTATTATTCACATACAGTATTTTATGGTACTCTTCCGGTACCAGTTGGTCCAAATCATATTTTGATTCGCTGCAGGCACCCAGTAGCACCAGGCCACCCATCAACAATATTGTTCTTATTTTCATAAAGCTTTGTTATTAGAGATTGATTAATATCCGGGTGCCTGTACTAACTGAGGGTTACTGTAAAGCTCATCCATGTCACTTCTTGACCAAACGGGCATCAAATACAATTTGTCATCCCACTTGAACGGTTGGTTAACCAGGGTCGGTTTGTTGAAGTCCTCAAAACTCGGATTCACACGAAGACCATCCAGACCGTAGCGCATACCGGCTTTCAACATCTGAGGAGCAATTGCCCAACGACGCAGATCATAGTAGCGATGTCCCTCTTCGAAGAGTTCAACGAACCGTTCATTGCGCACCCAGTCAGTCAGAGTCATGCTGCCTGTTACATCACTTCCAGTCAGTTCGGAAATACCGGCACGGCGACGAATCTCATTCAGATTAGCAAGGGCTTCACCCTCATTATCCAACGCTGCATAGCATTCTGCCAGATTCAGGTAAAGTTCGGCCATACGAATCAACGGACGCCGGGGAGCTGTGTGCTGACGGGTACCATCGGCACCAAAGTAAATATTAGGATCAATGAACTTCTTCGACAGATAACCGGTTCCCGCACAGTTACGGGTATTACTTGTGTTATATCCGTTTGTATTGGTATTTTTCAGGTTAATCCACAACGGATTGCCATTATTAATCTTCGAGCTGTATTGAGTACCGTCAAATACAATCCACGCATAGAAACGGGCTTCACGCTTAGCGTGCATCTTGATAATGTCATTCTTCACATCTTCACCGTCCAGATTATTGGTTGCCAGAGCAGGGCTTTGAGCGCCTTCATAGAAACGGGTATACCATTCTTCCTCAGGATAGAAATTGGGGTCCTGTGCCGGCAACTTACCGTTCTCAGTATAGAAGTGCTGTACAGAATACAACGTCGGTGCCATAGCTGCCCAACCTCCTACATAAACTCCATTACTTCTCTTCACTACTTTGTTCGGCAAACGACAATCCGTACCTTCTCCGCCATTCTGAGCGTCCAGTTCAATACGTTGTGCCCAAATCAGTTCCTTGTTATTATCGCCTTCATTGGCAGTAACCATATATTGGAACATGCGTACACGTTCTTTGAACTCACGGTTTTCCTCAGTGTCTTCTTCACGTCCCGGGATGAAAGGAAGAGCTATTCCGTCACGGTCAGCTTTCTTGTTTGCCGTTTCAATATCAAAGAGTTGATAACCGGCTTCCTTAGCAGCAGTCAAGGCTTCCTGACAAGCAGTAAGGGCACGTGTCCATTTCTCGCGGTCGTAACTGGAACTTACCAGTTCGTTACCATAACCGTCTGTCTCATAATTCTTATTCTTCCATTCCGGATTGGGGAACGAACCGTTCCACAATGGAGAAGCGGCATACAATAATATACGGGCTTTCAAGGCCTTAGCCATAGTAGAAGTGGCACGACCCAATTCATTGTTAGGACGTGTTGCAGGAAGTGCACGGGCTGCATCATCCAGCTTGCCCACGATAAAATTCACACAGTAATCGAAGTGTGAACGTCCTGGAAGGTCTGAACTGGTAACATTCGGGTCTACTTTCTCAGGAATAATAGGACAGGGACCGAAAGCTTGAAGCACACGGAAATGATAATAAGCCTCCAGGAAATAACATTCACCTTTGTACTCTTCTTTATCTTCTGCCGTAACTCCCACTGGTTGCAAGTCATCAATCAGGCTCAGGAAATGGTGTACATACCCTAACCAGTTATAACTGGGAATCCAAATATTCATATCATCACCTCCCCAACCGTTGGAATATGCCGGAGAAATAGTTCCCCACGCCACTTGTTGCTGCCAGTTGGAGTAAGCATAAGGCTGAATAATCTCATCAGCAGACTGCTCAAAAGCATGATAATGATAAGGAGTAGAACGCGGAGTACCGCCATAGCAAGTATACAAGAAAGATAATGTAGCTTCTTCATCTTTCATGGTGTCTTTAAAATCAGCCTGTGCAGGCGGAATGACATCCAGATAATTGCATGATACCAGGCAGCAGGAAGCTATCAATACCTGCGCCATTCGGGATATTTTATATGTTAGTTTCATACTTCAATAATGTATTAGATTGTTTCTTAGAATGTAAATTGAACGCCCAGATTGAACGTGCGTGACAACGGATAAGCATTCCATGCCAATTCAGGATCCCATAATTTGAATGGGCTGAATACCGCCAGGTTATCGCCACTGAGATAGATACGGCAATAAGGCAGTCGATAGCCGATTTCCAACGTCTTGAAGCGAAGGAAGTTTCCGTTGCGCAGCCAGAATGTACTGGGCTGAATGTTATTGGTAACATCGGCTTTGGTCAAACCCAAACGGGGATATGCTGCATTCGGATTCGGATTGTCTACTGACCAATGGTCGTCTGCAATCCACTGCATCAGATTTCGGGCCAGTGTTTCACCTTCTTCACCATCTCCACCGCCAGAAAGGAAGGGAGCGATTCCACTGTTGATCATTATCTTACGTTTAGCCGAACCATTGAAGAACACACCTAAGTCAAAGTTCTTGTAGACAATATTCAAACCGAAACCATACTGGATACGGGGATGCCAGTCATAAGATGAAATCATCACCTGGTCTTCAGTAGTAATTTGTCCGTCACCGTTTATATCACGGTATTTGATATCACCCGGCATGATGTTGGCACCCAGTTGTGATTGGTCCGGTGAGTTGGCAATTTCTTCTTCGCTTGTGAACAATCCCTCGGCAATATAACCTTTAACAGTGTTCAACGGTTTGCTGGTATTGGTTTGCCAAACATACGGATAACTGGGTTCATCCACATATTTATATTCATTCTGATTGTAGGTAAAGTTACCGCGAAGATCTAACGTCAGGTCTTTTCCAAACTGTTTCGTCCAGTTCAGGCTTAACTCGAAACCTTGGTTTTCTACTTCACCAATATTACTCCAGGGTTTTGATCCCCAATATCCCAACATAGAAGGCCAGGAAGCACGTGACATCAGGATGCGTTCACGTTTGTCATGGAAATAGTCGAATGTAATGTTCAACTGGTTAAACAACATCATGTCGAAACCGATATCGAACTTCTTCACATGTTCCCAACCTGCGTCCTGCACCGCTAATACATAGAATCCGGGACCTTTCTTGCTGATTTCACTCGTAGGAAGTCCGGTCCAGAAGTTGTGTGCTGAGCCAATACCAATATTATTCTGATAGAGGAAGTGTGGAGCTCCACTGGCAAAGGCATCACTACCTACCAAACCGTAAGAACCTCTGATCTTGAAGTGATTGATATACTTGCTTATCGGCTCCCAGAAGTTTTCAGAACTTGCTACCCAACCTGCTGACACAGCCGGGAAGAACTCAAAACGATGACCGGCAGCCAAGCGTTCGGAACCATTATAGCCAAAGTTGAACTCAACCAGATATTTACTGGCATAATCGTAAGTCACACGACCGGAATAACCTTGATTACGGTTCGGCAATACATCGCTACGATATTCACGCATCATATACATTGCCATTGCTGTCAGGTTGTGATCACCGAAACTACGTTTCCAGTCCAGACGGGCATCGAAGTAGAAAGTCTGGTCCGAATTACGACCAATACCGGATTGGCTCAGGAACTGATCTCCGGTCTGCAACAACTGATAATCATATTCGCCGGTTTCAGGATTATAGGAACCATCTTTCACCTTATATATATTAGACTTGATACTACGGGTATATGAAGTTTCCGACCAGTTTTTAAAATTCACCAGTGCTTTCAGGCTCAATCCTTTGGTAATAACACTCAAGTCCTGATTCAAAGCCAATGAAGTATTCAGGGTATTGAAGTTTACTTCCTTGAAAGAACTCATCATATATTCATACGGATTTATTCCCAATACGCCCGGTTTAATCTCTGCACCACCAAAGCGAATGAAACCGTCATCCCCATCCTGCTGTGGAAAATAAGCGGGAAATTCCACCGGATTGGTACGCATAACCCTCTTGTACAAGTCATTGCCTATATTATAGTTAGGACCTTGCATATTACCGATCTGTGCCATCATGCGCAAATCAATGGTAGTGGTATTGGTCAGTTTATAGGAGATGTTGTTCTGAAAATTATATTGCCACTGGTTGATATTGGGATTATAGAAGTAATCCGGTGCATCGAGGAGACCTGTATCATGGTTAGCCTGGAGGCTCATATAGTAAGTTACACGCGAACCACCACCCGATACATTCACATTAGCACGTTGGTTATAATTACCCGAACGGAATATCTGATCGAACCAGTCTACATCGGGATATGCATAAGGGTTAGTGCCCAATTCCGTATTCAGAATCTGGTCTTCACTATACTTGGGAGAGGTGATCGGGGTCAAACTTCTGGCCTGTTCCGCTTCATTGTAAGCCCGCATATAGGTAGCGCCATCAGCAAATTTCGGCACATTTGTCGGACGGAAGTAAGAAGCTTCCAATGAAACATTGATAGTAGCTTTCGTATTCTCCTGCCCCTTCTTCGTAGTTACCAGCATTACACCGTTTGCACCGCGGTTACCGTAGATAGCAGTTGCCGAAGCGTCTTTCAATAAAGAAAAGCTTTCGATGGATTCTGCCGGGATACGGTTCAGATCGGCAGATGAAATTTCGATGCCATCCAACAAAATCAACGGAGTAGCCACACCACCGAACGTATTGATACCACGGATATAAAATTCTGAAGTAGAACCCGGTTCACCACTGTTCACCATGGATACCACACCGGCAAGTTTTCCGGCAAGTGAACTGGTCAATGAAGAAGAAGGTGCCTTTAATGTAGATCCTTTCACGGTAGCAATAGCACCTGTTACAGATACTTTTTTCTGTGTACCCTGACCTACAATCACTACTTCGTCCAACATTTCATTGTCCGATGCAAGCTTCACGGTCATTACACCCAAGTCACCTACCATCAGTGTCTGCGTTTTGTAACCGATATAAGAAAATACCAGTTCCGTCTTACTCGTTACGGAAATCTGAAACTTACCATCAATGTCGGTAATGGTACCTCCATCTTCACCTTGCACTTTCACATTTACACCAATCAAAGTCTCTCCGGTAGAGGAGTCAACTACAGTTCCTACCAAAGTACGTTTCTGGGGTGTTGTACTTTGAGTCGTTATTTGCACTGACGAATTATCCGATTCCGCCAAAGCAGAAGACGGATAACTGCAAATAAAACCAGTGCAAACGAGCAGGCCGGCAAGGACTCTCCGATTGTTTCTTACTAATACTGATTTCATCATCTTACTAGATTAAAGTTTAAAAATTAAGTTAGCTTCTTTTATTATCTTTTCCGATATTTATCTTGTTTCACAGCGCTTATATATAATAATATCTGCGACAGAAAAAAATCGCATAAACCCTGCAAAGATAATATACAAGAAAATGTATACCTAAGTACTTATACAGGTTTATGCCAGTTTCTTCGCAAAACTTATCTTACTATCGCTTTTTAGTAGGTTGTTATTACTATGGAAGCATCTTCCAACCCTTTTGCAGAGACCTTTACCTGTATGTCTCCCTTTTCTCCATCAGGCTGAACGATGGCAATGGCCCTTCCCCTGAATGTATTTGGAGTAAGTGAACGGAAACTTTCCATATCGGCATAGGCAGCATTTCCACCTGCTATGACGGTTCCTTTACCCGTACATTCGATTTTGACAGGCAGAGAAGCTTCGGGAACTACGTTTCCATTCTTGTCCACCAGCTCAATCTTGACGTAGGAAAGATCATTCTTGCAAGCCTTTATTTTACTGCGGTCGGCAATCAAACGGATAGCCGCAGGGTCTCCGGTAGTCTTTAATACGAATTCCTCCTTACCTTTTGAGTTCACTGCTTTCAAAGTTCCCGGTTCATAGGGTACATCGAAGGTAGCTGTGTAGTTCTCTTTACCCGTTTCTTTTTCTCCGATAAGCTTGTCGTTCAGATAGAGTTTCACTTTCGGAGAACGGCTGTATACGTTTACTTTCATCACTTTTCCTTCGCAGCCCGTCCAATTCCAACTCACCAACTCATTGGGCCAGCCCCAACCGTTCACCACTTCTTTCTTGCCTTCGGGAACAGGGGCATGGACTGCCATAGTAATGGGACGCTCGCGCCACAACACATCACGATAATAAGATTGAGGCTTCTTGTCGCCACAAAGGTCAATATCACCGCACCAACCATTATACCAAGGCCAACCCATAAACTGCGTATCATGCTCGCCCTCTTTCAGATACAAGGCATGAGCCAATCCGGCTTCACCCAGATAGTCAATAGCGGTCCACACGAAATCACCTATTACATAAGGATGCTTTTCTACCAAATTCCAGTTCTGGGCAGCTTCTTTCGGATAAGACTCACTACCATAGATCACACGATCGGGATAGGCAGCATGATCGCTCTCATATTTCCACCAGATATAATTGTAGCCTGCCACATCCAAATTCCTGAATATTCGGTAGGAATCTTTGTCCCAACTAAACTGGCGTCTATCCCAGAAGTCATTGGAACCGATGGTTGTGAAACGGGATGTATCGTACTTGCGGACGGTATTCACCAGTCTTTTGGAAATCAAGTCTCCCTCAGGTTCATCAGCACGTTGCTCTACCTCGTTACCGATACTCCACATAATGATAGAGGGATGATTCCGGTCACGACGGACAGATGCAGCCAAATCCCAGTCGCTCCACTCATCGAAGAACTGATGGTAGTCCTGCTCGCGTTTAGCTTTCTGCCATTGGTCAAAGGTCTCATGAATCACCAGCATACCTAATCTGTCGCAAGCATCCAGAAAATGCTCAGATACTTGATTGTGGGCACATCTGACGGCATTGTAACCGTTAGCTTTCATCAGTTCCACTTTCCGCTCTTCAGCACGATCAATAGCAGCGGCTCCCAAAAGTCCGTTATCATGATGTATACAACCGCCTTTCAGCTTCATCGGCTTACCATTCAGCAGGAAACCTTTCTCAGCAGAGAAAGAAAGGGTGCGGATACCAAAAGGAACAGATACCTTATCATATTCCTTTCCGTCTGAAGAGAGGGATACTTCCGCTGTATAGAGCACAGGGGTATCTATTGACCATAACTCGGGCTTTTTAAGAGAGAAAGATGTGGCCACCGGAGTTCCTTCAGAGAGCATCACGTCTTGTGAAGTAGAAAACACTTCGTTTCCGGCAGGCGAATATATTTTAATACCTATTTTACCTGATTGATTTTGCAGGCCCTCGTTATGTACAATAGTAGAGAATTTAATCATAGCTTCCTTTTTCTGCAGTTCGGAAGCATTGACGAAAGTATCCCATTTATCCAGATAGAGTTTATTTGTTTTTATCAACCATACATGGCGGAAGATGCCCGAACCGGCATACCAGCGACTATTGCGTCCGGCGTTCACCACTTTCATGGCAATCACGTTCGGAGTACCGGGAGCATTCAGATAAGGAGTGATGTCTACACGATAAGAGGTATATCCATAAACATTGTAGTTGGCTTTCTTACCATTGATCCATAGCTCGGACTGATTGTATACTCCTTCAAAATAGAGGACAATACGTTTATCAGCATCGCTTCCTGCAAGAGTGAGTTCTTTTCTGTACCAGCCTTCACCGCCAACGGTCTGTCCCGTATCGATGTCACCTTCGCTCATGCGAGAGAAAGGGCCGGTAGTAATGCCTTGTTTTTGAAAAGACAATGGTTCAACGCTCCAGTCATGGGGAAGATCAAGAACTCTCCAACGACTATCATTATATTCCGGTTGTTCGGCATTGGCTACGATGCCTAAATGAAATTTCCAGTTACTGTCAAAAAGAGTATTCCGGTCGGATGCATGAAGCGCAGCGTCCGGCAATAATGTGAATAACATCACACAAGAAAGAAGTAATTTGCTTACTGTTCTCATAATACTAATATGATCTAAGTTTAATTATCCAAGGGCAAAGCAAGTGATATTTAATTAGAAGATAGGCACAAAAACAGGTTATCGAAGGGGCAAAATCCTTTCATGAAACGTTTTTATACCCTGATGAAAGGATTTTATACCCTACTTATTTAATGCCTCACTGCAAACTTACGCGTAACTGACCGGTTGTTATCAACAAGCCTCAACAGATATAGACCGATAGGGAGTCCGGATACATCCAACGTAGTAACACCGGAACCAGCCGCCTCATGAGAAAGTACCGGAACTCCCTGCATATTATAAATACTGAGAGATACTCTACCCGATGGCTGGGCAGGTGTATAAGTAACCTGTAGTTTCTGATCGGCAGGCAAAGGGCCGATAAACAATTCATCATCGGAAATCTGCAAAGTAATGATACCTACCGATTCCCCCTGGGCTACTTTCTTTATATCCTCTGCTGATAACTCATAATTATAAACTCTGAAATCATCGATACTTCCTTTAAACATCGGATCGGATACAAACTGACTACGACCGATATAGTTCAGACAGGGACGGATATCCATCGGACGGATAGTAATATCCCCGGATGAAACAGCCAGTTCTCCATTCACATAAATCCGTACCTCCGCTTCTCCGATAGTTAATGCCAAATGTACCCAATTGTCAATGCGTATAGGGGAAGGTAAGACAGTTTCCAGAGCCTGTTCTTCCGCACCGTTTTTCATTGCAAAACGAAGAGACTGTATATTGGAACTATAAGTAAGGAACATATATTGATCTTCACCACTACCAAAGTCGAAGACACGTTGCCAGTCTGCACCACCATCCCACTTCACCCAAGTAGAAACTGTCAGATTCTGATGATTGGCAATATCCGCGGGTAATTGCAGAAATTCCGTTGAGCCATTAAGTTGTACAGCTTTGTTTATTTTTCCATCAGTAAACGTTGCTTTTTTCAGGGATGCACCATGATTCAAATTTTCCGTCTCGTCCAGTAAATCTCCATCAAAAGCATAATGTGCTACTAAGGCATGCACATCAGTAATAGTGGCAGTTACTTCCTGTGACTTCGGCGAACTGTTCAGACAATTATCATTGGCTTTCACCGTGTAATAATAGTTCTTCCCCGCTAAGGCCTTATGATCTACAAAACTGGTTTCTTTTACATTACGCGCAATGATCTCGTAAGCTCCACCGGATGTTTCGGAACGTAGCACAGTGTATTCTGTAGCATCGGATTGTTTGTTCCACTTCAACAAAACAGATGCAGATTGCCCTTCCGTCGTCAGTCCGGTTGGAGTAGCTAAAGATTTGATTTCAATTTTAGAAGCCGGGGCAGGTACCAGACGCCATTGCAGCCGTTCATCATTACTTCCTTTTTTCGTACCTTGCTGCACATTGAAAGCGTCCTCTCCTTCTTCCAAATACAAAGCACTGTGGCGACTACGGATATAAAACCATCCATCTCCGGCATACTCCAATGCCCACTGCTGATTGCTGCCATTACTGGCACCATAGATGGCGATATTCCCACCGTCCTCCAACGACCAATTCCAGATGTCGAATGACATCCCATTTATGGGAGACGTAATACAGAAATAGCTGAAATCTCCACCGATACGGCTGGAAACCGGACGGACATACCAACGCTGATAAGCCTTGGAAGCGTCAAACTTTCCGGTCTTCACGTTGGTGCCCTCCGCCGTGTTGCCCTGGGTTATTTCAACTGCTCGCTGAGTACTCCGGTTTATCAGTACATACTGTCCGTCTATCACCGGCTGAATATCTTCTCCCCAAGTAATATTGACCACCCGTTCGGCATTCTGCTGTTCTTTGTCCTGATAAGAAATTCCTCCGGGCATTTCCAAATAGAACTCACGCTGCGGACCATATCCGTCATAGAATACATCCTTCTCTTTGGATACAAAACGATAGGTTGTCGTTTTAGCCTGACGTTCCGAAACGCCTCCAAAAGCCTGAACCTTACTGCCATCTTTAGACCGATAGACAGAAGCTGCCGTCCAATTAGGACGATGTTCAGCATATGCCAGCCGTTCTCCACCCCGGCTAATCTTGCAGAATTCACCACGGGCATACTCCGCACTTCCCCACCAGATACCGGTCTGCAACCCATACTCCAGACCCACCATCGCCTCCATCACGTTGTGCATCTCATCATTCATGGCCATTTTTCCATCCTTGCGAACCGTCTCGTAGAAATCAGCGTAACCATTGAATTCACCGGCAAGCTGATGGGTATTTCCCTCATCAAGTTGCTCTTTGAGGTAGTTATACCAAGGCAGTGCTTCATCACAATTCAGAGTATTTCCCCCACAAATCCGAATATTCTCGAAACGGGGATTCGCTCTCAACTCCACAGCAATCTTATAGAAATCCGCTTTAGTGCCTTGTCCTGTATAGGTATAATCCGGTTCATTGAATGGAGCCACTGAAATCACCTCGTATCCTGCATCCTGAAAATAACGAGTATGCAAATCCATCATCTGAGCCCAAGCCTGGGCGTTACCTTTATAAGAATCGTCAATCTTAGGGTGATCGCTATTTATAGCTAACTTGGGTTTAGGAGAGACAAAGTCCAGTAAACCAAGTCGTGTTTGTATATGTTCTTTCTGATCAGCTCCCAAATCTCCATCCACAATGGGATCAGTGGGGCGAAAAGAAACGCGCACTATATCTACCGTTTCCATAAATCTCTGGCCACGGCGGATATTTCCCTCATCTTCCCAAGCCGTATCCAATCCCCATTCCACAGGGCGGACTACTCCTTGTTCACTGAGGCGGAAAGGTACAATGCAGTCAGCAGCAGGTTGTGCCGTTATCTGGTCACTTGCGGCATTTGTCTGGGCAGACAAAGAAGAGAATCCGGCGCCTAATGCTAATACAGTAAGTAATAGTACTGATTTGTTTCCGGATGATTTTCCATGACGGATACTGAGGTTCTTCATAACTATGTTTGATTTAAGTTTGGGTATCTGGCAACAAATCAACTCATATCTTATGAAAAAGAAGGTACAGAAATCATTTATAGAAGGGGAGAGATTCTGTCATGACCCGAATTTACCCCTTGATAACAGGATTTTACCCCTGTATGTAGCATTTATATACTAAAAATTAAGGGGTGTTTTTCTGAAGATATTCACTCGGCGTCACACCGAATTCATCCTTGAAGCACCGGGTGAAGTATTTGGGGCTGTTGAATCCTACAGCATACGCCACCTCGGATATAGTATGCGAGCGGCTGAACAACATCATGCAGGCACGCTTCATCTTAATATTCCGTATAAAGTCCAAAGGAGTCATTCCCGTCATCGATTTTATCTTACGGTAAAGGGTAGACTTAGACATATTCTTCTCCGCAGCCAACTGTTCCAGATCGAATTCAGACTCTTCCAGGTGTTGTTCGATGCTACTGATGATGGATTGCAGGAACTGCTTATCCGCCGAGGGATAGGCCAGACTTTCCAGATTCAGGTTCTCTTCCTTACGGAAAGCCGCCTGACGCATCTTCGAAGATCGGATAAGGTTATCCACCCGGGCAAAAAGTATCTTCAACTCAAAAGGCTTGGCTATATATCCGTCGGCGCCCGCTTCATAGCTGGCAACACGGTCCTCAATACCATTCTTAGCCGTAAGTATGATGACAGGTATATGGTTGAAACGCAAATCACCCTTCATACGTGCACAAAGTTCCCAACCATTGGCATCGGGCAACATGACATCACAAATGACGACATCCACCTCATTATTCTTCAACTTATCCCAGGCTTGTTGCCCGTCTGCGGCTGTCAGTACAGTATATCGTTCCCTGAACATCTCTTTCATAACGAACAGCAATTCCGTATTGTCGTCAATCAACAATATAGCCGGTTTATCCACCTCATCAGACGAGGCATAATCTTCCATGGGCACATCATCCGTACCGGTCTGCAACACCATTGTCTCATCAAGCAATTCATCCGGAGAGTAACTTTCTTTGTCAACAGGTAGCTTTACAGTGAAACAAGAGCCTTGTCCTAAAACGCTTTCCACGGTGATAAGGCCATGATGCAAGGTTATCAAATCTTTCGTTAGCGAGAGACCGATTCCGTTCGACTCAATTCCCCGGTTCTTCTTACTGTTATAGAAACGGATGAATATCTGTTCCAGTTCTTTCTCAGAAATACCAATGCCCTCATCTTCCACTTTCAACACCAATATCCGATGTTCCGCTTCATTCACTACTCGTACATCAACAGTGATACGCCTGTTCTCAGGAGTATACTTCATGGCATTGGACAGCAAATTATGCAATATCTTATCCAGCTTATCAAAATCCACATAACCATGTGCTTCCTCCGCTTCAAAACGAGTATCCAGCGTGATGTTCTTCTTCAATGCAAGCGGTTGGAAGTTTACCTGGCAGATGTTCAGGACAAACTCACGGATATCTCCTTCCGAAACGTTCAGTTTCAGTTTCCCCACATCCATCTTGCGGAAATCAAGCACTTGCTGTATCAGTCGCTTCAACTTCTCCGCATTAGCCTTGAGCATGACGGACTGCTGTCGCACGGCAGGAACCTTCTGATCCAAATAATCCGATATACAGGATATGACGGTAAGCGGTGTCAGCAACTCATGGGAAACATTGGTGAAGTAAGTCAGCTTGGTACGCGTCAGTTCTTCCTGCAATCTCACTTCACTCTTCAGTTTAATGCGACGCATATAAAGCCGGATTACCACATAGAAGCACAATCCGATGAGAATGACATAAACAAGATATGCAAACCAGGTTTCATAGAAGGCAGGCTCTTTCACAATGGTCAGCAATACTTCGCCTTCAGTCCACTTGCCCCGCTCATATTCCAACTTCAAACGGAGTTTATACGTTCCCTTCGGCAGGTGGTTATAGAAGGCGGAATTTCTGTTGGTATCCGAATAGATCCAATAATGATCCACCCCCTCCAACTGATACGCTATGCGACATCCCGCATTCAGCGAATACAAAAGCGAAGAAAAGAAAATCTCAATATTCCGGTCATCCGGACCAAGGAAAATCTTATGTATCGTATTCTCTCCCGAGGCTTCCGCATTGCCGAAGAAGATACTTTTGTCTTCAACTTTGACATCTGTGATATGCAAGCTCGTAGGAACCCTGTTCACCGCCGATGCATTACCGGGACGAATATGTATGAATCCGCGATGTCCGCCTACATAGAGTCCGCCCCAACCGTCCAGGCTGATAGCCTTATACCTGAAAACATCTACCATAATGTTATCATCAACAGTAGAATAGTGCTGAAAAGTCTGCGAATCAATATTATATTGAAGTACTTTCTTATTGGTGATAATCCACACACTGTTCTTATCGGAAAGTAATCCTAATACAGTACAGTCATCTATCTCATTATCCAGTGATACATTTTCAAACTTATGCATCGTTTCGTCAGACCGCAGTATTCTTCCCAAAGTAGTGTTCAGCCACAGCCGTCCTTTCCGGTCAATGCAGACACTGTTCACTTCTTCCTTTTCCAAAAGAGAAGAAACACTGTCTTTCAGTTCACAGGTAATCCGCCCATCGGCACAACTCAGCCGATAGATTTTGCTCTCGTGAGACAACCCTAAAACTTCTCCCTTTACATCATTGAACAGGGAAGTCATTACCGGAACGTCACTACCCGAAACTACCAAGTCATCTTTATCAGGACGCTTCACATTTATATCCGTCCACTTGGATATCCACAGATTACCATCCTTATCCTCAACCAATCCTGTAACTCCGCCTATATTAATGTCTTCTTCTACCCTCACCTTCATGTTCCGTTGCGTCAGCCTCATCACGTGCGGAGTCTGACTCAGGTTGACCCAGACACCGGGTTTATGAAGAGATCTGATAATGGCATTAACCTCACCTATGCCTGTACCGGCAAACATATCCCGTGAGAAATCGTACATACACAATTCGTACCTGTCCTGCCTGAACCACATGGTGCTGTCACTTCCCTGGCAAAGGTTTAAGACATTGGCATCCCATCCCATCTCTTCCTTCAATTGCGGAAGAAGATAATTGTCAATGTTCGAATTATCAAAAAAGATAGTGTACGCCATATCATACGAAGGCAACCACAGATTGCCCTCCCTGTCCTTGCATATCCGGGTATACATCATGTGCGTATCAACCAGATGATTTATATCCACCTTTTCCAGTATTCCCGCATCTGTGTATTTAAACGCATGGAGCCCAGCATACGAAAGCAACCAGAGATAGCCAAACGTATCATCCTGCTCTATACTGAAAAGAATGGATTCAACGCCGGTTTCTTTATTGTTCGAAGCAGCTATATTATGTTTCTTATAGTGTCCTCCTTTCTGTGCATTGGGAAAGAATTGCCACAAACCTTCCCCCCATGTGCCGATCCAGTAGTTACCGGAACTATCCTGATGCATAATATATGCGGTATGTCCGTTACCCAGTGGCGGATAACGGAAAAAAGAATCGGTTTCGGGCTCATATCTGAATATACCCCGTGATCCCACTGCCCAAAGTTGCTTTTGCTGGTCTGCGTAGATATTGCTGATAGCATATCCCTCCTGAATATTTCCAACTTCATACTCCTTTATAATATGCGCGGTAGAATCGCATCGGTATATCATTCCACCGGCGCTTACCCAAACATTCCCATCCTTGTCCACTGTTATGGCATCCACCACCTTATCCAGGAGCCGTGCATCTGAGAAAGGAGTAATCCGACAGGTCTGCTTATTATACAGGTTCAGCCCTTTCCACGTACCGATCCATACATACAGATCATTGTCATTAATAGCAGTAATTCCATTGTCAGTCAGCAGATTCTGATTTTTATAGTCTGTACGGAATGTATTTAACTGATAGCCGTCATAACGTGCCAGGCCATTCGTGGTACCTATCCAGAAGTATCCTTCCCTATCCTGATGAATACTGAAAATCTCATTGGAAGAGAGTTGGTTGAAGAATGGAAATTGTCTGGAGAACATGTGCTGTGCGCTTACGGACAGTTCTCCAATAAACAGAAGTATAAAAAAGGACAGGTACTTCATAGCGTTATGACTGGTTGTGGGAACAAAGATATGAAAAAATATCATTCTAAGGGGTGGCTTATGTTAATAAATGATAGACCCCACCCACCAATGCCCGCACCACGCCCTTCATTTCCAGTTCAAAAAGCAGAGCTGTCATACGATTCACCGGAATATTGGATTCCACTACCAATACGTTGATATGCAGGTCGCCCAGACGTGTAAGGATGCCGACCACAAGTTCTTCTTCCTCTGTCAGTTCAAGAAAGAGACTGCGTTGGATGCCCTCATGTTTGGCTGTTTCCTCTTCGGCAGTCCAACCCATCGCTCGCATAAAATCATCGGCAGACTGGATGAGAGCTGCTTTATTATCACGTATCAGTTGGTTACAGCCCATAGACAAGGGATCGGTGGCACGACCGGGAACAGCGAAACAATCGCGATGATAGTCTACAGCAAGGTCTGCCGTAATCAGCGAACCACCTTTGGAGGCAGACTCTACAACGATGGTTGCGTCAGTCATACCTGCCACAATACGGTTACGACTGACAAAGTTATGCCGGTCGGGATTAGTTTCGGTGAGGTATTCGGTAAGAAGTCCACCGTTATCCAACATATCAATGGCAGTTTTACGGTGAACATAAGGATAGATACGGTCCAGTCCGTGAGCAAGGACAGCCACGGTGGAAAGGTTGTTTGCCAAAGCAGCGCGATGGGCATGGATATCGATGCCATAAGCCAGACCGCTGACTACCAGCACATCAGGATAATGAGAGGAAAGATCATGCAGAAAATCTACACAGAATTGCTTGCCATACTCTGTGGCATTACGAGTACCGACCATATTGATGACGCGAAGACGATTGAAATCGGTATGTCCTTTGAAGAAGAGGACGACCGGAGCGTCTTCACACTCGCGCAAACGGGACGGATAAGCTTCATCTTTGAGAGTCAGACAAGTGAGGCGATTCTTCTCCACGAACTCCATTTCGTGTTCGGCACGCAGGAAAGCGGCAGGATTATCAAGGGCAGTGACTATAGTAGGGTTCACACCAGGGAGCAATTCAGGCAGTTCTTTACGTTGAGAAAAGACTCCGGCGGCACTTCCAATACCGTCTATTAAACGTTTTGCCCCGATATGTCCTATACCGGGGCAAAGCGTGAGGGCTATACTGCAAATTCGTTCGTCGTTGTTCATGGTTATATTTTAAACTCACCACAGAGTAACACTGAGTCTCACAGAGTTTTATTTTTTTAATGTGAATAATTACCTCTGTGAGACTCAGTGTTACTCTGTGGTGATATTTTAGAGGTATGCCTCAAATATCTCATCAAAAAGCTTACTGTCACTCAGTCGTCCATTCACCAGACACACCGTTTCTACTGTTGCTTTTATGACTACTTTATCATCACTCTTCCGAAAAATATCCTGATAGAAAACATACTTGATGCCTTCTTTTTTCATGTAGAGCTTGGAAATAAACTCATCACCGCTCTTCAGAGGAGTTTTAAACGCCATGTTGATACGGGCCACTACGGGGTCGACTCCCTGTTCGTGCAATCCCGCAAAACTGACACCGGTAGATAGCAGAAACTCATGACGGGTATGCTCCAGATAGTGCTGGTAATTTGCATTATTCACAATGCCTTGCAGATCACACTCGTAATCGCGCACCTTCATCTCTAACTCATAGATATACTTTTCCATATTCAATATAACTGTATCAAAAGTGTATCATCCACGTGTTTTCTCAATATCCAGTCCCTTGAACTTCTTCAGTTCTTCTGTAGAAACCAGCTTATAAAGTTTGTCACTAGGACGTATTTTGTCCGCTTTCATCGAGAAATGCTGTCCTTTCTTCACGGTTTGCACCGGTTTCAGGTCTACACGGGCTTCATCGAGCGTAGTGAATACTGCTCCTGTAGTGGGACCTGTAATCAGCAACTTGTCTCCCACATTCAGTTCGGCAGCTTCTACCAGGAACTCGGCAACACCGATATTAGAGAAGTATCTGATGCCCTTACCTACATATATCTTCCGTTCCGTAGCGGCCGATCCGTAGTTCTTCGTCCATTCTCCCAGACGTTGTCCAAGGTAATACCCATCCCAGAAACCACGGTTGAATACAGTCTTCAGACGTTCATCCCATGCAGCTATCTTTTCATCTGTAAATGTGTCGTCCAGGTAAGAACGGATGGCTTCTTTGTAACATTCCACTACCGTTCGGACATACTCCGGACCACGGGCACGTCCTTCTATCTTGAACACGCGCACGCCTGCATCCAGCATCTTATTCATAAAGTGGATGGTCTTCAGGTCTTTGGGAGACATGATATATTGGTTGTCCACATCCAGTTCCACATCCGTCTCCTTATCACGCACCGTGTAAGAGCGACGGCACACCTGCATGCAGGCACCCCGGTTGGCAGAGTGGTTCATCTCGTGCAGAGAAAGATAGCATTTTCCCGACACTGCCATGCAGAGAGCACCGTGACAGAACATTTCGATACGAATAGGCTTTCCGCCGGGACCACAGATATTCTCCTCACAGATATGACGGTAAATCTCCGCTACCTGTTCCAGATTCAACTCGCGTGCCAGCACCACAACATCGGCAAATTGTGCGTAGAAGCGCAGGGCCTCCACATTCGAGATATTCAGTTGTGTACTGAGGTGTACCTCCTGACCGATCTGCCGCGCATAGCTCATCACAGCTACGTCCGCCGCAATCACCGCAGAGATACCCGCCGACTTGGCCGCATCTACGATGGTGCGCATCAATGCCAAGTCCTGATCGTAAATAATAGTGTTAACGGTAAGATAACTCTTCATACCGTGCTCATCGCACGTCTGCGCTATTTCCCGAAGGTCTTCAATAGTGAAGGTATTAGCCGAACGGGCCCGCATATTCAGGTTTTCAATACCGAAATAGATGGAATCGGCACCTGCCTGGATGGCTGCCGCAAGTGATTCGCGCGAGCCGACAGGGGCCATGATTTCAAAGTCCTTTAAATCCATAAAATCATATATTTGTGAGCTACGAGTACAAGCCACGAGTGCCTTTCGGAACATAGCGCAGCCACTTGTAGCTTGTAACTCGTAGCTCGTAGCTTTTAACTTACTTTCCCTGTGCCTGCAATTCCTGTTGAAGTTCGGTGGCAATCTCCATTCCCAGCTTTTGTCCTATTTGCATACCCTCAGCCATCATGGCAGGAGTAGAAGCACCCAGTTTCTTTCCGACAGGCGATTCATAGAAAGCAACAATTTTCTTCAAATCATCCAGAGTCAGATATTTCTGATAAACGGGAGCGTAAAGTTCTGCCAGCTTACTGCCAAACTTTCCTTCCCATTTCTTCTGAAAACCGTCCCAGAAAGAAGCCGATGCCGATGACTGTTGTTTCAACATAGAAATCATCTGTGGCACCATAGCTTTTGCCGATGCCATAGAGCCGGATAGTTCCAGCATTTTTTCCAATGTAGCCTTGTACTCATCACTCGGTGCTTGTGCCGAAGCCGAAGGTGCGGCAGCAAACAACATTGCTACACACATCACAACTAAAACCAAACCTTTTTTCATAATTCCATATTAGTTAAATAAATGAATGATACAAAGGTAGGCTTTTTTCCGTATTTTTGCA